>ERZ773070.63-NODE-63-length-82039-cov-7.053352_pt1 | contig 82039 bp, 77 predicted proteins | sample MGYA00580618_ERZ773070 | MGnify/ENA primary metagenome ERZ773070 (study PRJEB29015, sample SAMEA2738023) | human oral metagenome | biome: human oral; feature: human-associated habitat; material: dental | place: China | collected 2019 ...
CAGGCTTTCGCCCATTGTGGAAGATTCCTCACTGCTGCCTCCCGTAGGAGTCTGGGCCGTGTCTCAGTCCCAGTCTGGATGATCATCCTCTCAAACCATCTAACGATCGTCGACTTGGTGAGCCTTTACCTCACCAACTATCTAATCGTACGCAAGCCATTCCCAAAGCGCATAAATGCTTTAATCCAAAGATCACATGCGGTATTAGCTAATCTTTCGACTAGTTATCCCTCACTTTGGGGTATGTTCTCACGCGTTACTCAGCCGTCCGCCGCTCGTCATCAGCTTCACAGTTCCCTCGAATCTTTCCACTCGCATAAAAGCCAAGTGTGTCAAGAGAACGGTGAAGCCATGCTACCGCTCGACTTGCATGTATTAGGCATGCCGCCAGCATTCATCCTGAGCCAGGATCAAACTCTCCATTAAAGGTCAAAAGACCTTAAATATTAAATTTGAAAACTCAAATAAAAAATAAACTGACGATGAAAGAAATGGACTTCGCATGATAATAAAATCACACATATTTACCATTTCAAATTGCACAACTGAATTGTTAAATTTCAATTATCAAATACGCAGAGTTATTTTATCTATCTCGCAGCATTTGTATGCTCTAATAATAGATTACTTAAAACAAACTGTCAATACATTTCTCGGACTTTTTTTACATTTTTTTAATTTTTCTTCCTTTTTGCCTTTAAAGCCCTCATTTTATCCTATAAACAGAAGATTTTAATCATTGTTGCGATCGAAATTCCTAACATTAGCCCCACTGCAGCTTCTGCTGCCGTATGCCCCTCAACCACACGAAGCTTCTTGATTTTGCTTCCTTCTATTCTGTTCTTGTCCGCGATTAATTTATTCAATACTTCCCCGTGCTCTCCAACCGAGTGCCTTACATTGATTGCGTCATATATAATAATTAATGTATTACACACTGCAAGTGCAAAAATCGTTGAAGTAAAACCACTAACGTAGCCTATTGTCATTGTCACTGCCGTAAAGCTCGCCGTATGGCCAGATGGCATGCCCCCAGATTTCACCATATAATATATAACGTCCTGAAACGTTGTTTTACCACGCTTCTTGATAATAAAGAAAATTAGCTTCAAAACCTGAGCAACAAACCAACCTAAGATAAACGCCAAAAAAACATAAAGGCTTTCCATAAGCCTATTTTATCACATATTTCTTCTGAACCCAAAAATTATAGCCATCATTACTGACGGCTATAATTCTCTATAAAGATTATAGGTATAATACCTATAGCAGGATATAGAATCTTTTAAGGTACACTTCTTCTCAATTCACCGACGATATGTTGAGAGATTTTTTTGCTATAAAGAGAGAGCTATCGCCGGCTATCGTTCTAGTTTGAAATAGATTTCTTTTTTGAACGAATTGAGAAGAAGATCTTATGAAGTGTGGCACCTAGAACTGTGCCTCCGATAAACCAAGCCCACCATAACGAGATACCAGTATTTTCTTTTTTGGTTTCACCCAACTTTGGTACCTCATTAATCTTGTTTTCATTCTTATTTTCTATTTCTTTAACTTGATCATTGTCATCCTGAGATATAGCGCCCGCCTCATTCTCCACCTCTATCTCAGTTTTATCTTTATCTTCTTCACCAGCGTCGCTTCCTTCGTTAATATTCTTTTCCACTGCAAGCACTGATACATTATTTTTCTCTTTATCTTTCGTGTGATCTGTATTCTTTATTTCCCCAAGATTAGTTTGTGGCTTTTCTACTACCACATCATGATGCTCATTTCTTTTATCTTCTTTATTTATTCCTTCTTCATTCTTGATTCCCTCTTCCCTTTTTTCCTTCTCAGCTAATTCACTAGTTTTATTAGATTCCTCTTCTGCCTTTTTACCTAGCTTCTCAGTATCTTTTGAATCTCCTGAATTTTCTTTTTTTGTAGTTTCATCTTGCTTCTCAGGCTTCTTTGATTCCTCAGATCCTTTCTTCTCATCAGAAGTTTTTGGAGTATCAGGTTTCTTTGACTCTTCAGACCCCTTCTTTTCGCCAGAAGGTTTTGGGGTATCAGGCTTTTTTGGTTCCTCTGGACGCACCTCATTTTCTTTCTTTTCGGTAATCGCATCACTATTCAAATAGCCATCTTCCGTTCTTAGTTTCATCCCTTCCTGATATCTCTTTGGGGCGTCATGTATTGCATATCTTACATTCCACGAAGTCTTTGTTGTATCAAAACTTTTCACCCTGCAGTCTTTTCCAGGATACCACTCCCCCATACAGTCATTCTTAAAGAGGACACGGCCATTATAATACTGGTCATCATCTAGTTGCACCATAAACACAACATCATTTGACCATTCGTAGAATAAATCAAAGGTTGGCTTAATCCAAAAATAACGCTCACCCGCATCATGTTGATCTTTAATCTCTTCATAATCGAATTTACTAGCTAATAATTTTGTCGTCCATTCATCATCAAATTTGTTTGCCTCATATAAACCAGCATTGTCAATCGCAAAACCATACCATCTGACCGACGCAAATCCAATTCTCTTAATTTTGTGCTGACCTAACCATTTCTTACTGATCGAAAATTCGATCTGACTATTTGTCCTGTCAATTCGATCAAGGCTTACCGCAAGTTTTCCATCAACAAAAGGTATTGGCAAATGAATATGTCCGTCATATTTTGGTGGTAATGATTTTAGAGGTTCGATCTCCCAATTTCCTTCTGGAGCATTTGGATGTTCTGGATATGGCACATTTGCGCCCATTAACATCATTTTATTTGTCGCCATTGTCGGTACACTAAAGTTCATTATCATTGCCGCACTTACCGCTGCTGTCAATATTCCTGCACCAATATAGTTTCGCCTTATTACACCAGCTGTCGCCGTGGCGCCTTTTTTGGTATTTCTGATGTGTTCATTCATTTTCTTCACCTCACTTAAATTTCTTTTGCCCACACCTTAGCACAGAGGCTCTAGAATACACAATCATTACCATTTTATTTTTCGATTTTACAGAGGTAAAAATCTCTATTTTTCACTTTGTCATAAGCAAGATATTTTATTGCATAAGCAAGATATTTACTCATTTTCACACCTATATTTCTAATGAGTTGCCTAAAAAAATACTCCGTTTCCGGAGTATTTTTTAAAAGCATAACTTCTATTAATTATGCTAGATATTTAGAGATTAATATTTTTATTCTTCCCCCTCAGATTCCTCTTCATTATCCTCAGGCAAGACAATTCCAAGCGAAGCAACTGTATCATCATCTGCGAGTCGCATAATTCTAACCCCTTGAGTTGCACGGCCTAATACTGGGATATCTTTAACCGCTACACGAATTGCCTGCCCTAAGCTCGACATCATAATTACCTCTGAGGCTTCTGGATCTAAAGTATGTACTGCCACAATTGGACCAGTCTTTTCTGTTACAGAAGCCACTTTAATTCCGACACCGCCACGTTTATGTGTTGGGAAGTTAGAAACCAATGTTGCTTTTCCGTAACCATTAGCCGACACTGCAATTAAAGTTTGTTTTGGATCCGTTACTACATCCATTCCCACCACTTCATCTTTTGGCCTTAGTCTAATACCACGAACTCCCATTGCTGAACGACCCATCGCCCTCACGTCTTCCTCATTAAAGCGGATTGCTTGACCGGCTGAAGTTGAAATAATAATATCATTCTTTCCCGTTGTCGCCTTCACCCACTTCAGCTCATCTCCCGGATCCAATTTGATCGTAATTAAACCATTTGAGCGTACGTTCATGTAGTTCTTCGTTTCGGTCTTTTTGATCGTACCCTTTTTGGTTGCCATAAATAGATAGCCTGTCTCGGGATCAATTCCATCACTATGCTTAATAATCTCTGTAATTTTCTCATCTGGATGCATATTTAGCAGATTTACTGCTGCAGTCCCCTTCGCAGTCAACGAAGCTTGTGGTACTTCATAGGCCTTCATCTTAAAGATTCGCCCCTGTGAAGTAAAGAAGTATAAGAAATCATGTGAATTAGCCGTAATAATCTGCGAAATCACATCCTCTTCTTTCGTAGTCATACCTCGCTTGCCTTTTCCACCCCTGTTTTGACGACGAAAATCAGTTTGCGACACACGTTTAATATAATTCTCAGCTGTCAACAAAACTACACTCTCTTCTTCAGGGATCAATTCTTCTTCTGAGAATTTACCAAGCTCATGATTAAACATCTTACTACGACGCTTATCGCCATACTTTTCCTTCATGGCTAACAGTTCATCTTTTACTACAGCAAGCACTTTGGCTTCATCGGCAAGAATTTCTTCATATTTTGCAATCATTGACATTAATTCTTGAAGTTCAGCCTCAATCTTGTCTCGTTCAAGTCCTTGCAAGCGACGAAGCTGCATTGCCAAGATTGCTGCAGCCTGAATTTCAGATAGACCAAAACGTTCCATCAAGCGTTTATCTGCATCATCATAAGATTCGCGAATTGTCTTGATTACTTCATCAATGTTGTCTAAAGCAATCTTCAAACCTTCCAAGATATGCGCACGTTCTTTTGCCTTCCTGAGATCATACTCTGTACGGCGACGAATTACTTTCTGACGATGCTTAATAAACTCCGCCAAGATTTCCTTCAACCCCATAATGCGAGGCTGAATACCATTAACTAATGCCAAAACATTATAATGGAAAGTCGTCTGTAAATCAGTCATCTTATATAACTGATTTAGAATCTTCTTTGGATAAGCATCCTTCTTCAGTTCTACCACTACTCGAATTTTACCTCGTGCCGACTCATCTCTCGCATCAGCAATATGAGTCAATTTTTTATCCAATACCAATTGTCGAACCTTCTCGATAAAAGATTCCTTACTCATACCATATGGCACTTCCGTAATCACAATATTAAAGCGACCATTTTTACGCTCTTCAATATTTGCAACTGCTCTAATCGTCACCGAACCTTTACCTGTTGCGTAGGCTTGCTTCATCGGTGCCCCACCATAAACCTCAGCACCGGTTGGAAAATCTGGCCCCTTTACATGCTTCAATAAGTCATCAAGTGTTGCATCAGGATTATCGATTAATGACACGGTAGCGTCTACAACTTCCCCTAGGTTATGTGGAGGAATATTTGTTGCCATACCAACAGCAATACCCATCTGGCCATTTAACAGAATATTTGGCACCGCAGAAGGCAGCACTACTGGCTCTTTTTCTGTACCGTCGAAGTTATCACGAAAATCAACTGTCTCTTTTTCAATATCAGATAGCAGCTCCGCCCCAACTTTGTCCATACGCGCCTCTGTATAACGAGAAGCCGCCGGATCATCACCGTCCATTGAACCAAAGTTACCCTGCCCCTCAACGAGGGTATAACGCATCTTCCAAGGTTGCGCCAAATTCACCATTGCATCATAGATTGAAGAGTCACCGTGTGGGTGATATTTACCCATTACTTCACCAACGATACGTGCAGACTTCACTGTTGCATGTGGCGCCTTCCAACCATTTTTATACATTGCATAAAGGATACGACGGTGTACTGGTTTTAAACCATCTCTTACATCTGGTAGTGCACGATCAATAATTACGGACATTGAGTAACGCAAGAAGGAATCTTCCATCACATTCTCGACTGTCAACTCCTCTACGCCGTCTTCTGCTCGCCTTGCTGTCAATCCACCAACGTGAACATCTTCACCCATAGTCTCGTCTACGCCTTTGTCATCAGCCGCATCTGGCACACCACCCACCTTGCTTACATTTTCATTGTCTAGACTCTCTGGATTGTTTTTATTCTCTTTCATCATCATTCCTTTCTAGACTAGAAGTCCAAATCATCAATTTTAACTGTTGAAGCTCGTGACTGGATAAAGTTCTTACGAAGTTCTACTTCCTGCCCCATTAATTTAGTAAAGATTGCATCCGCTTTTTCAGCATCTTCAATATTTACCCTTACTAATACACGATTCTCTGGATTCATTGTTGTATCCCAAAGTTGTTGAGCATTCATTTCACCAAGACCCTTAAAGCGTTGCTGTGCAGTATATCCTGCTTGTTTGAACCTTTCATCTTCAGGATTAATCTTTAAGCCTTCTTTCTTTCGCTCTTCAATTTTTGCAGCAATTTTTGCCTCCAGAGCCGCTTCATCATAAATATAATCAATTTTCCTATTTGATCCAGTACCTTTAATCAAACCAAACAGAGGTGGTTTCGCAAGATAAACATGTCCACCTTTAACTACTTCTGGCATATAACGGAAAAAGAAAGTTAGAAGTAATGTCGAAATATGTGCACCATCAACATCGGCATCGGTCATAAATACGATCTTGTAGTAACGTAAGCCAGACAGATCAAACTGATCTCCAATACCTACACCCAAAGCCTTAATTAAAGAGACCAACTCTGCATTCGCATACATTTTATCCAATCTGGCACGTTCAGTATTCAACACTTTACCACGAAGTGGCAAAATCGCTTGAATCTTTGAATTACGTCCTTCTTTTGCTGAACCTGCCGCTGAATTACCCTCGACGATAAACAATTCACATTCCGTACGATCTCTTGATGAACAGTCAGCTAGTTTTGAAGGCAGATTCAATCCCTCAAATGCACCTTTACGAATTACATTATCACGTGCTGCCCTTGCTGCCTTACGCGCACGAGCTGCCAAGGTCGCCTTCCCTACAATTTTCTTTGCAATTGCAGGATTTTCTTCAAGATAATAACCAAAATATTCTGACATTACCTTGTCGACATAACCACGCACTTCTGGGTTACCTAACTTGTTTTTAGTCTGGCCTTCAAACTCTGGATTTGGAATTTTAACAGATATTACTGCCGTCAAACCTTCCTTAATATCATCGCCCGTTAAGTTATCTTCTTTTTCTTTTAGTAGATTATTACGCCTTGCATAGTCGTTAATTGTACGATTTAGAGCCGTTCTAAAACCAACCACATGAGTTCCACCTTCAGGGGTTAACACGTTATTTGCGAATGGTTTCATTGTTTCCGCATAGGTATCGTTATATTGCACTGCAATCTCCACCTCTGCCTCTTCAATCTGTTTATCAACATAAAAAATGTCATCGGCTAGAACTTCTTTGCTCTCATTCAAACGCTTAACGTAGCTCTTGATGCCACCTTCAAAATAGAATGTTTCCCTTTCACCAGTTCTTTCGTCAAATACGGAGATTAAGATCCCCTTAGTTAAATATGCTTGATGTCTTGCATAATGCGCCACCCAATCATAGTCAAAAGTAGTAGTCTCTTTAAAGATTGTTGGATCAGGGTAAAAAGTAATACAAGTACCTTGTTTATCAGTCTTCTTTGAGGCATCAAGTTGCATCACTGGCTTACCTGTTTCAAATTCAATATGATGGACTTTTTTATCTCGGTAAACTTCTGCAATCATCTTAGTTGAAAGAGCGTTCACTACTGAAGAACCAACACCATGTAGACCTGATGAGACCTTATATCCGCCGCCACCAAATTTACCGCCGGCATGCAAAACGGTCAGCACTGTCTCTAGTGTTGATTTATGCGTCTTTGGGTGAATATCTACTGGAATTCCACGTCCGTTATCCTCAACTTTTACACCACCGTCACTCTGTAATGTGATTAATACCTTAGTCGCAAAGCCTGCAATCGCCTCATCAATTGAGTTGTCTGCAATTTCTTTTACTAAGTGGTGTAAGCCATCGTATCCGGTCGACCCAATATACATACCAGGGCGAACACGAACTGGCTCTAGTCCTTCTAGAACTTGAATTTCGGAACTATCGTATTCCTCAATTTTTTGTTTTTCAGCCATCAAACAAATACCTCATTAAGTTTTTTATGCTGATACCAAAGACTCGCTGTAAAATTCGATCCTCTCTTGATTAAAAGTCAAACTCAAGATTAAACTAAATCGTTCACCTCACTCGATATCTGTTTCAAGTTTACCCTTTCCTCACCGAGCTGTCAAGATAAACACCCCGTTTAACGCATTCTAAAGGCCTCTAAGGGCATTTTGCTTCTCATCCTAATATCAATTATGTACATTGAAGTTTTATTGTCTCCAGCTCTTCTAAATAGCCTGAACACATTTTTTATTAAAAACTATTCCAAAAAATCTAATAATATTTAAGGCGCATTTTAAGGCTTATCTCAAATTTATTACATCCCCTGAGCTCATTTGACCAGAATCTCGTTTTTTTGGTTCGATCATCGTATTTTTCGCAATTTTTTCTTGTTTTTCAGATTGTTTTTCTGATTCACCTGTTGACAGCCAGTCTAGGTCATTGCTCTTAGATTCTTGGCTCAACTTTGCCAACTCTGCATCGATCTCTTCGAGCGATAATTCCTTGGCCGGAGCCTCATTCGCCTGCTGAATTATCCTAGCCGCCTCTGGTGAACCTGGTATTGCCTGACTTGCTGGCACCTTCGCCACTCCTAAATCTATCCCCTGTCCACCATTTTTTCCACCAATCATCGACATAAAACCACCCCCTTCGCCACTAGGCGTCTCTTTTGCGGATTTGTCTGCTTCATTCTTAATATTTAGTCGTTCATCAATTTCTTTATCTACCTCCGCACCAGGACGACCATATTTCTTTGCCGAATACTCACGTAGTGATTCAAATACCTTGCGGTCCTCCTTCCCCATTGGTGCCGGCAAATTCATTGTAAACGGCGCTGACGGCATGCCGTTCATCAATACTGTTGTAATTGCATGATGGTTTGGCTGTTTATGAAGATCTTCCGCCTTAAATACTGGCGTAAATACTTTTTCGAGCATTTCCGCATCCGTCACACCAACACGACCAGCCACAATTGTACCAACGTTACCAAGCACACCTTCACGAATCTTATCGGTCAGCTGTGTCATGAACTGGTTCGCCACAATCAAATTAAGTCGGAATTTCCTCGCCTCAGATAAAATCGACTCAAAAGACTCTGTTGAGAAGTTCTGGAACTCATCGACGAATAGACAAAAATCTTTACGATCATGCTCAGGCGTATCCACGCGCGACATTGCTGCCGTCTGGAACTTCATCACAAAGATCATACCTAGTAGTTTCGAGTTTAATTCACCAAGCTTACCTTTAGAAAGATTCACTAGTAGAATCTTCTGCTGGTCCATAATCTCGCGAATATTAAACCCAGACTTGATCTGTCCTAATACCCGCTTCATCATCGTATTCTGCTTAAATGGACTCCATTTAGAAGCAAACCATGTAATCACTTCACCCGCATCATTTGATTTTTGTGAAGCTGGGAATTCTTTTGTCCAATAGTCAAACAAATCACGATCCGTTACGTATTTTAATTTATCAATCACTAAATCTTTATTAATGAATGGACTTGGAATATCCAAGAACGTAGCACCCTTAGGATCACTCATCAAAAGCAGTGCCGCATTTCTAAACATCTGCTCACCTCGAGGACCAAAGATACCCGTATGTCCAGGGTCATATAGAGAATAAAGCATATTAATCCCCTCCTGTACAATAAAGTCTTTCTCCTCCGGCGTTTTAGCTTCCAACATATTCATACCGATTGGAAATTCCATATCTGAAGGATCAAAATAAATTACATCGTCAATTCGGTCCTCTGGCACCATAGATAGTAGTTCTTCCGTCACATCACCGTGTGGATCGATAAAACAAAAACCTTTACCTTCAATCATATCTTGGTATGCAATGTTCTTCAAAAATACAGACTTACCCATACCTGAAGCACCGATTACATACATATGGCGCCTACGGTCGTTTACGCTTAATCTAATTTCTTTTATTGCACCACGATATTCATTTCGACCTATCAACACGCCGTCGGTAATCAAAGAGGCTGGCCCATCAACCTGTTTTGTCATCTGTCTTTCAACACCACTTGACGGAATCGATGCCTGTGAAGGTAAGTGAAAAATCGTCGCCAGTTCTTGCGTATTTAATACAATTTTTTTGTTCGATACCGGGAAAAACCTAAAAATGTAATCGGTTATCAATTGATCAACTTTTTTACTCAAATCATACTTAAAACCATTTGAATTTGGTGAATCAAATTGCGAAAATGCAGCTACCACACCCCCGACCAACCCCTCACTTCGAGCTTTTGATTTTGAGTGTGCCACAATTCTAATTAAGCATTCAAACGCAGGAAACTTTGCCTTAACATCAATTGCTTGAATCTCTTCTTGCTTCCTTTGTGATAATTCAGGATTTTGTTCATCCTTATCTTTTTTGTGTTCATCAGGCACTTCAAAAGGTGCTCTAATTAAATCCGTCAATAAATAAAGTACTCGCGTCGGTAAATTCGATCCCTTACTACCGAAACCTTTTTTACCAGATTTAATATTTTTTATTTTTGTTTCTGCATTTTTGGACCAACCAGAATCTAACGGCCTAAACATCACTTGCAAACCAAGCCCCTCGCCAATTCGCACTTTAGAAAAAGCATTTAGTAAAGCCAATTGTGCATCCCACTTCATCTCCTGAAATGTTAGAATCGGGTATTCGACCTCCTTCTTCATAACTAACTCGCCACCAGCCACAAAGTTTTCAGCATTATATTGATCTCCAGTACCTCCACTATCATCCATACCGTCCCGGCTAAAAATATTCTCAACCTCTGTCTCTTCTAGCCTGGCCGTTGGGTAAGAAGTTAAGATTGCCTGTTTCACTGTCTCGGTTAAAACAGCTGGCACAACAGCGTAATATTTTACAAATCCATCCACCGCCACAATTTCAAAAGAAAAATACTTCTGTCCATACACATGAGTCTTCATGCCAGACTTTTTTAAGGTGGATGAAATAATAGTATACATTATTGTAGCCTGAGAGATCGCTTCGTCATTTACATCACGCTCATCTCTCCCCCCACCCTGAATATCATCAGTTGATGGTGGTAAGTGAATCAGCATTGGAATCATTTTTAGAGCACGCTCAAACTCTTTTGCCTTCCTTTTCTGTTTTAATATTCTAACAACTACAAAAATCATCGCCGCAATTATTAAGCCAAAAACTAAAATTCCAACAAAAACAGTACTATTAATTCCAGTACTCATGTTACTGTTTTTTACCCCCAAGGCAGTCCCTTGTCCAGTCTGTTGACTTTGACTTTGAAGACTCGTAATACTTGGCGACTCAGCCGCCTGACCATTCTGCTCTTGATCTACAGATTGTTGATTGCCGCCCCGGATCAAATTCTCTAATCTACTACCACCGTTCATCGTTTACCTATTCATTTCCCTGGCCAAGCACTCTTCCATAGCGATCAAGCAAAAGTTTAGCTGCTAATTCACGCTTTTTTCGATATTTCTCGTTCGGATCCTTAATCTTTATTGCTTCGCTAACTGCTCTCATAAATTCCGGTTCCAATCCATCCATATCTCTTGCTTTTGGTAAATCTGTTCCAACAACTTTTCCTTCATCGTTAAAGGTCATGTTCCCAACTGTCACCACTTCCCCCAGTGGCGCCTGCGGAGTCTCCTCTGACGACAAAAAACCAGTAGCAGCTAAGCCAGCATTTCCCAAGATATTGGCATTTCCATAGGCATTTGGTGGACCTTGATTTACAAGATTCATATTATTTGGTAACTGCTCGACACTTTGTTCAATTCCCTCCTCCATTGACTCTTGGTGCATATTTGGATCGAGATTGTGCAGATTGGGATTATACTGGAGCTTCTCAAGATTTTTCCACTGCTCCATATTCCGCCCTGGCCCAACATTACCATTATCCATACCACTATTTTACCATATACACTTTAATTTAAAGTATTATTTTTATTCAACATTTTATAAAATAATTATTTTACTCAATCTCTCTACACTCCACTAATTTCACCTCTATAAATCGTTAAGAAACAAAGCATAAAAGAAATCATCGCGGTATAAAAAATAACCCTTGCGGGTCTAATTCTCACTAATCTTAGTAAATAAAAAAACATTAACAGCTACTAATAAAATCGGACCTAACACTAACAAAATTAGATTTCTCACACCTGAAGCAATTAAAACCAATACCGTAATCGGTAAAATTGCGATAATGCCTGCATTGATGTAGTCTTTTTTAATCATTACTCTTCTTGCAAAAAAAATCTTTACAAAAAATTTCATAAAAAAAGTAACGACTCCAAAAGAAAGAAAATAAACCAAAACAAAGAAAAACAATATTCCTAATGGCCCTATGTTTGCCGGCGACGTCAAAAATAATATTGCTAAAATAATCGACAATACAACTAATGATAAAATCAAAATTAATCGATTAACCATAAACATATTATACGTCATTTTAAAACTTAAAGAACATAATCCTTTATAAGAATCATCTGCCGTTATTCCCCACTTCTTATTAAGTTGAACAAATTTAAGGAATTTTATTTATTAATAGGGATTATTTTATTTACTTTCTAAAACACCTCATCTAGTCAAACTAGATCACATAATGTACTCCCACCTTAGTATCTAGGTGGGTGGTTATCCGGCGCTAAAAACATAAATATATACCGCAACCATCTCCACCTAGACAATTTGACCGCTCCACGTATAGTGGGGCATCCGTCTTTAGCTCCCCCCTCCAAAGCCCTTAAAATATCCTTACATTAAGCATGTTTAGATATCTTTAAAACCAACCTTTTAAATTACATTTAGATTCTCACAATCTTTTTATTTGTTGATTTTTATGTTTGTCTTTCGACACTCTTATACTAACACAAGCATAAAATTAAATCAATATCAATTATCCTATTTATTTATGTATTTATTACAATATTACTTAAATGTACCATAATCTTACCTATAAAAAGAATAAGTAATGTAGTTTTTAAGAATGTAATAATCACAACAAATTACATATATTTTACTAGTTATTGTGAACTTTACATTAATTAATTACAACAATATCATATAATTTATGTATATTATTTCTACAACATAGACAAAAAATAAGACAAAAAAAATAGTCGTCATCACTATGCCTATTCCGTTATCATAATGCTTATTTTCAATATTTAAAAATATTTTTTCCATTAACAAAAATCCACCTTGTCCATAAAGTATTAACGAACAAAGAGTCCGTGGCACTCATTTTTTTTAAAAGTAGCTATCCCAAAAATAAAGCTTTTCATACACTTCGCCATATGCCCCCATCAATCTCTTTTTTCAATCTTCCTTTAAAAAATCAAAAAGCCACAAACCAAAAAATTACCACGCATATATTCACATTTTCGACATCAAAACGCTTCACAATATTAACAATAAAAGTCACGATGATTTTTCATCATTCAAATATTCATCAACACAATATAAGACCTGACTTATTAGCCTAAGTATTCCTTCTATTTTCAACAAAAAAGCCTCATTTAACTTGAGACTACTATATTCATAAAAAGAAAAGTCGGCCAAACTGCGAGGAATGCCGACATTTTCTTATAGAGTGTGGAGTTTTTTGGCTATATTGTTTGTTTTTGGCTTTGAATAATTTTTTTATTCAAAAGCTACCTCTATATTACCGCTCTATTTCGCTTATGTCAACAACTTTTTGAATAAAATAATTATGATTTTTAGCTTCTTTTCCACACCACATTTTCACTTCCCCTGTAAATAAAAAAGAGCACCAGAGGTGCCTTTTAAAACAAACTTTTATGGTGGAGCTGCCGGATACTGCCTCCGGGTCCGAAAAATCTCCATGATATCATTCTACATGCATAGTTCTTTGTTTCATCTCGGTTATTTCTAGAAGCTGCAATAGAACAAAACTTCTAGAACCCATGATTTATTTTTCTAGACAACTTGCATCACTTAGTTGTCCCTATTCCCTATTTTATGACAATTTAGATCTTCCGGGAAACTATATCTAAACCGGCCTATAAAAAATTAGGCGTAAACAGGTGCGTAAAGCACATGCTTTGAAGTTGTTTCTTCACTTATTCAATACTTACGGTATCAATCGTCATGCCTGATATCTGTTAATAATCCGTCTAAGCTTTGTCAGCCCCAACTGACTTCAATCTTAACATGTTTCCCACATTTTTTCAATTTTATATCATAAGCAAGATATCAATCATAAGCAAGATATCTTTTCACCCCAGTTATTTTATTTTAAACTGTCTTTTTTTATCCAAAAAATGCATATTTCTCGACTTTTCTTTAAGCCCCTAGTTATATTAAAAATATGATAACAAAAGTATATTCAGCCATTCCCTGTGGCTATAATGGTAAAATCATCGAGGTCGAAGCTAGCCTTGTTAAAGGTCTACCTGTATTCAATCTCGTTGGTATGGCTGATAAAACCATTTTTGAGTCAAGAGATCGCGTCCGTAATGCCATACAAAATTCTGATCTTACGTTTCCACTCCAAAAAGTCACCGTTAATCTCGCTCCCGCCAATCTGATCAAAACTGGATCCACTCTTGACCTACCAATCGCAATTGCCATTCTTGCTGGTAGTAAGCAATTAACCTCTCTTGATATAATGCATAAATTTTTTGTCGGTGAACTTTCATTAAGCGGCGACCTTCGACCTGTTTATGGCATTATTAACATCGTTGAGGCTGCTAGAGATGCTGGCTTCACCGAAATATATCTTCCAAGCGGAAATTTAAACTCCGCCGCCATCGTGGATGGTATTAAGCTTTTTCCAATTAAAAGCCTGCGTCAGCTATTTCTTCATCTCAAAGGCCAAACACCAATAGCTCCGATCTCTTCACAGCACTATCAACCGCCCCGTCCATCATCAATCACAAATTTCGACACAACACTTGACCAAGTTTATGGACTTAATTTTGCTAAACGTGCCCTCACACTCGCTCTAGCCGGCCATCATAATATACTTTTTTGTGGGCCTCCAGGTAGTGGCAAGACCTTACTCGCTAAAACTATTCCGGCTCTTCTCCCCCAACCCAACACTCATGAACTACTCGAAATTACCAAACTCACAGAACTCTCTAAGGCCCTCAATACTATATATTCCCGGCCATTTCGTTCGCCCCATCACAGCAGTTCCGCTTGCGCCGTTATTGGTGGCGGAAATCCTATCACGCCAGGAGAAATATCTCTTGCGCATCATGGCGTACTCTTCCTTGATGAGTTGCCAGAATTTTCTCGTCAAATTATAGAAGCATTACGTCAGCCACTTGAGGATCACCAAATCACAATTGCCAGAACTAAAGAAAAGGTCACCTATCCCGCAAACTTCATCCTTGTTGCCACCATGAATCCCTGTCCCTGCGGTTTTTATGGCAGTAAAATCAAACCTTGCACCTGTACCCCAAATGAAATTCAACGCTATCAAAAGAAAATTAGTGGACCAATCCTAGATCGTATCGATATTAAAGTTAACGTTCCGTATTTAGGAAATCAAAAAATCCTCAATCAATTCAATCTGGTCAACCCCAGTTCGATTCAGGAACAACCACTAACTCACCATTTTATTAAAAATTCTATACAAGAAGCATTGGACTATCAAAAATCACGGTACCAAACAGATCAACTCTATAATGGAATACTTTCCTCTTCCCAGATTACAAAATTTATTCATCTTAACGACCCAGAAAAAAGACACCTTGAGCAGGCTTCCAATAAGCTTCAATTATCTGCCCGTTCCCTCCTGAAAATCATTCGCCTCTCACGCACTATTGCTGACCTCGATCACTCAAATAATATTAAAATTCAACATCTCTCAGAAGCTATCAGTTTTAATCAACCCTAAGACGCTCATAACTTAGGTGTAACCCCTTGATAATCCCAGTTATTCTTGGTATAATTCTATCTATTAAGGTTAAAAGAAAGGACTATCATTAGTATCAAAAATTCACGTACAAAAATCAATGGAGAAATCCGTTATGAATCTGTGCGAGTTATTGGAACTAATGGAGAGCAGCTCGGCATTATGTCAAGTCGCGAAGCTCAGCTCCTCGCAAGAGAAAATGGCGTTGATCTAGTTGAAATTGCTGGGAACGCAAATCCTCCTGTTGTCAGAATTATCGACTGGGGTAAATTTCAATACCAGAAGATGAAAGAAGAAGCCAAAAATCGTAAGAAAGCTCGCGAGAAACAATCTGAGCTAAAACAAATGAAGATTGGCCTCAAAATCAGTGACAATGACCTCAATATTAAAATCCGCAAAATTAAAAGCTTCCTTGAAGATGGCGATCATTGTAAAATCATGATTACTTTCCGAGGTCGTGAGCTTGCTCACAAAGAGCTTGGCAACACCTTACTCGATCGTATTTTAGCTGAATTAGCTGAAGTAGCCATCGTTGAAGGTAAACCACAATTTGCCGGACGTAATTTATCAGTCGGAGTTCGGAAGAAGTAATTTCCTACTTCCACGGCTCCCTGGTCGCTCCTTAACTCAGTTATCCTGAGTACAAATATTAACTATAACTAAAAGGAAAACCTATGCCTAAGTTAAAAACTCACAAAGGTACTGCTAAGCGCATCAAGATTTCCGGTACTGGAAAATTAATCCGCGAACGCGCCTTTGGTAACCACATTCTTGCTAAGAAATCTAAAGCAAGAAAACGCAATATGAAAACTGCTGGTGCAGTCGAAGGTAAAATTGCAAAAAACATTAAGAGTGCATTAGGAGTTTAATTATGAGAATTAAAAGAGGTGTCGCTGCACGCGCAAAACACAAAAAAATCCTAGCTGCCGCTAAAGGTATGCAACATTATCGTACACGAAGTTTCCGTCTTGCTAAGCAAGGCGTCATCAAGGCTCTTCGATACGCTTACCGTGACCGCCGTAATCGCAAACGCGACCTACGTGCTCTCTGGATCACCCGTATTAACAACGCATCCCGTGAGCTTGGTCTAAGCTATTCTCAGCTTATTAATCTTATGAAGAAACAGAACATTACCGTTGACCGCAAAATCCTTGCTGAACTTGCTGTTAACCAGCCTTCTGCGTTCAAAGCTATTGTCGAAAAAGCTAAACAGGAGAATAAGTAATGGCTATTTGTGAAATCACCGGCAAAGGCAAGATGTACGGACACAATGTCTCGTTCTCACAGCACAAAACCCGTAAAGTTTTTAAGCCAAACATTCAAAAGAAAACTCTTATCATTGATGGCAAAAAGATTCGTCTAAATGTTAGCGCTGCTGCTATCCGCACTCTCAAGAAAAAAGGTTTTCTTAAATAATTAGAAACAAAAAATAGACCCACAAAGGGTCTATTTTTTAAGTCTTTACTAAGCCGGGTTCTGTAACTTACGTTCTATCGATTCCCTATCACAAGATAACCATAACAGGGGAGATATTAAATAAGCCGACAGTCATCTATCTAGACATTTTGTTGCCAAAATATTCAAGCGGTGAGCGTGCATCCTCGAACAAAGGTTCTCTAGCACTCCTTGCAGCCAGTAGGGTTTACCATCGTCTATGTCACCATAGTACGCCGTGAGCTCTTACCTCACACTTTTCACCCTTGCCCGAAGGCGGTATTGTCTCTGTGGCACTTTCCCTATTTTTAAGTTTTTTGATGTATCTCTACACTTCTAAACGATCAAACGGTCGCCGTTAACGACTACTGCGTTCTATGCTGCCCGGACTTTCCTCTTGGTTACACCAAGCGACTGTCTTGCGGACTCTTGAATATCCTATCATAAATTGAGTCTAAAAGCTAGATTCCAAAATGCCGATCAATCGCCTTATTTGCCTCGCTGTCTGCAACTATATTTCGCTCTCGCTTCACATGCGTAAACGCCACCGCATCAAAATTTTGAATAAGTTTATTAATATCATTGTAGATAGGCAAAATATCATTATTTTTAACCTGATATATTCCATTCATTTGATTTACCATCATTAGATTATCCGACACAAAGCGCACTGTCTTAAAACCCAGCTCCATTGCCTGTTCACATCCTTCTTTTAGGGCATAATATTCTGCCACCCTAGAAGTCGCGAAACCGATAAACTCTCCACCCCTTTTAATCTCCTGCCCGTCCTCATTGTATATCACATACCCAATTCCTGATGGACCAGGGTTACCTCTTGAAGCACCATCCGTATAGATAATTGGCCCGTTGACAGCACCCCGAAGACCCACTGTAACCTCCCCATTTTGTCTATTACCCGTCTTTCCAAGTTCAATTCCTAGCACTGCAGCCGAAGCTTCTTCAAAACTTAAATTAGAAAAAATATCATCGTTAAAACCTAAAAATTTATATGATGAATATTTATCACTTAAATGGATCTTATTGTCCTCATTATCTTCAATATCAATATCATATATAATATATAGACTATATATTTTTGAGGCATCCACATATTCTGTGAACGTAATTACATCTCTAATCTTCATTTTCTTAACAGTCAATGATAAATCTTCGTCCACTAATCTCGCAATCGCCTCTTCTGGCTGCTCCCCCACTTGAATCTTACAAACTGGTAGTTCCCAGACGGTGGATATATCTGCCCTCCCTCTATTCTTCTTTAGCACCAAAAAATGATCCGCTTTCCGAATCATTCCAGCTATCCTAATTTTTTGTTTCATACCCACTCATCTCTTGAAAATCATAAACCCTAGTGACCTGTTTTTCCCTGTAATAAATACAGGTGGGTAGAATCTTATGCGCATCTCCACGGAGATAACACCGCGAAACCCCTGAAACATGACTATTCAGGAAAATCATGCCGCCACTAGGGTAATTTAATTATAGCATACCTTATGTATTTATTTTGTACCCACAATAAAATAAAAGAATTTTAATATAGATACCATTATGCTTGAAGTAAAAATCGACAAATAGTTTCCAAAAACATATACCAAAGCCAAAACCAGGAAAATTCCCATGCCTTTTTCAGCTCTATCAAATAAATCTCTAATAAAATCTGGTGCCAACGCATAGACTACTCTTGACCCATCAAGCGGTGGAATAGGTATTAAATTAAAAATCATAAAACCTAAATTAGCTAAAACTAACTGCTTAAAGAACAATCCAATATATCCTCCCGCTGCTAAACCTCCACTCAAATATCCAACCAAAAATCCTACAAAAGCAATCAAGAAATTTACAAACGGACCTGAAAGCGCCACTAGCGCCATCCCCCACTCACCGCCCTCTAGTCTTCTCTGCACAACTGGCACAGGCTTGGCTCCTCCAAAAATCGGACCACCGCTAATAAATAACAATAGCGGCACGATTATCGACATTACTGGATCAATGTGCGAAAACGGATTTAAGGATAATCGTCCTTCTTCTTTTGCAGTATTATCGCCAAGAAAATATGCCGTATACCCATGCGCCATTTCATGCAGAACCATTGAAAATAAAATAATAATAAACACGATTCCAATCGCAAAAACATCAAAATTCATATCAAAATTATAGCACATTAATCGGTCATTCAATTTTTTACCAGCATAACTATATTTGAATTATTGAACAATTTATTTACTCAATAACTATTTTCGCCAAACCTTCCTCCAAATATTGAACACAAATACATCATATTCTGAACACATTTTTTAAATAAATTGTTTTTGGGAATGATTACAAAAAAAGAGCTCCTTTCTTTTAAACTCTTTTTTTAATTACTCCCCCTCTTATCTCTGATTAATCTTAATTTAAAACGATTACTTCCTGTACTGCTGGAAGGTCCTCAATCTTTTTAATTTTAATTTTCTTCTCCACCCTGCTTGAGAGTTTTAGCTCAGTCACCATACCGTCGATATTACCTGTAGCCACAATTAATTTTGGGTTAATATCTTTAATTGCCTTCACAGAACTCGTACATAGAATATCAGAAATACCTAGCTCATCCAAATTCTCATCAAAATCGCCGATAATACCCACATGAACTCCACCTACTTCTACGTCATAAATTGTTTTAGTATGTTTAGCCACGCTAATACCCCTAATCGTAGCTTCTCCAATTTCAAACTCACCAGGACCAGCGATTTCCCCCACCGCAAGATCAGCCATAATCACTCCATTAACAAAATCAATGGTTATCGTCTTTGTACTAGTTTTAATTGTAATTTCATTTGGATTCTTACTTTCAATCTCAAACATCTGTCACTCCTTCCTCTTTTTCCAAATTATTTTTAACGTTTATTCAATATTCCATCTGGATCAATTTTCTCCAGTATCGACATTTCCAAGACTTCTGAAACAAACCTATCTTTCACATTTAAGCGATATTGAAAATCATCACGAGACATAATCACATAGTTCAATGGCTTGCCCTCTTTCTTCTCAACAACCTCAGCCCAGTGCGTCAGTTTCTTTGTCTTATCATCTCCAACTATTAATAAATCAACCCCCTCTTGACCAGGCAATCGATTGGTAACAATCAAACAGTCTAAGTAGTTCTTAACTGATCGCACATATTCTTCCCAAACATTTGGTTTTACCGCCACATCAACAATCACATCAGTACGCGTAGAAAAAAGCATAATTAGTGGCTTCGAAAAGGGGTGCTTCGTATTTGCCGAATAATAAACCTTATTATCATAAGTTTCGTTCTTAATAATACCTATCCCTTCAAGGTTCAACAACTCTCGTCTCACTGAGTTAATTTGTTCTTCAATCACCCGTGTCATTTCGCGAACATAAAAAGAACGTTCAGGATTACCAAAAAATAGATTTAATAATTTTGTTCTAGTTTTTGATCCAAATAGTTTTTCTAATGGAGTATTATTTTCTTTACTCATCTTAACTCTATTTTACCACATCATAAACTTTTTATTCTAAAGACTTGACGTCTTTTATTATTTCAGCGATCAAATCTTTTAACCTACACCATCTAATTTGCTTATTTCTCTTGAACCAGGTCATCTGTCTCTTCGCCAAATGATAATCGTCATATACTCCAAGAGCTATAGCTTCATCTTTTGTAATTTCCTTATTCAACATCCGCCATACAAACTGATAAATATTGCTTCGCATTGATTGTAATCCCCAATCAAATCGTTTAGCTAGCGCTACTGTCTCTAAAACTAATTCCTCATTTTCAAACATCTGTTGTTCACGAAGTTTAATTCTTTCTCGAATTTCTTCATTAGTCCACTGCACCCCATAAACCCAAAAACCCTCTCCTACCTCTTTTCTATCAAGTTGCTCACTCTTTCTCCCCTGGTCGAATTGGTAGTCATAGATTAGTGCATCAATATAAAGACCCGTCCCCCCGACAATAATCGGAAATTTCCCCCTTTTTCTTATCTCATAAATTTTTTGTTCAGCATATTTCTTCCAATCATATACCGTGAATCGTTCGTCTGGATCCACTAAATCTAACCCAAAATGAACAATATTTTTCCTCTCTTCCATACTAGGCTTAGCTGTACCCACATCCATACCTCGGTAAATTGTTCTTGAGTCTGCACAAATAATTTCCCCACCGATTTCTTCCGCCAAAGCAATAGCCGCCCCTGTTTTACCAGAGGCGGTCGGTCCAACTATTACTATTACTGGCTTAATCATTAAGAATACTCAGTAAATATCAAGCTAAAGTCTTCAGAAAATCACCAAGGCCATTCAAGTCCACGGTTTTCTCCTCGTCTTTCAACCTCACACTCACAGTCCTTGCTTCCATATCCTTTGGTCCAACAACTAAAATGACTGGAATTTTTATTGAAGTTGCGCGACGAATCTTCTTCCCTAGTGAATCATCTGTCTTATCAGACGTAAATCTTAGCTCATTATATTTTAGTGGCTTATCTAATACAATTTGTTTTAGTACATCCTCAATTTCTAAAACGTAACCTAATACTCCATCGTTCACTGTTACAATCCTAACCTGTTCAGGTGCACACCAAAATGGGAACCAGCCTGCAGTATGTTCGATAAACACTGAGAGGAATCTTTCAATTGAACCTAATGTCGCATGGTGTACCATCACTGGTCGCTCTTTTTCGCCCTTTTCATTTATAAAATTAAGATCAAAGCGCTCCGGTTGCACAAAATCAAGCTGTACTGTCGCTACCTGATGTTCACGACCAATCGCATCTTCCGCCATAAAATCAATCTTAGGACCATAAAAGGCTGCCTCACCCTCTGCCTCAAAAAAATCTAATCCGTTATCAATTGCAGCACTCTTAATTTGCGCCTGTGCCATTTCCCAAAGACTCATATCACCAAGGTATTTGTCCTCATTAGAACGATAAGAAAGCCTTGCTCTTAACTTCCCCATCCCCACCGTCGTATATAATTCACGTACGATTTTAATTAAATTCTTAATTTCATCCTCAATTTGAGATTTACGACAGAAAACGTGTGAGTCATCCTGCGTTAAAGAACGTACTCGAGAAAGTCCACCCAATTCTCCAGATTTCTCATCACGATAATCCGTTGTTGCTTCCATATACCGAACAGGCATTTCTTTATAAGTACGTGGTCTTGAAGCGAAAATCTGTGCATGATGTGGACAGTTCATTGGCTTTAACGCAAAATCCTCTCCGTTCACCTGTGAATGCACAATAAACAATTCGTCACCAAATTTAGCATAATGTCCAGAAGTCTTATAGAGGTCCATTTTTGTAATGTTCGGCGTCCATACCTTCTCAAATCCAGAAGCTCCTCTTAGCGACAACGAATATCCCGACACCATCTCGCGTAGTACTGTTCCTCGTGGTGAAAACAGCGGTAATCCCGCACCTACTAGATCTGAAAAACAGAATAGGTCCAATTCCTTACCCAGTTTTCTATGGTCCCTAGCTTTTGCCTCCTCAATTTTTTCTAGGTATTCCTTAAGCTCATCTTCAGTTTCAAAAGCCACGCCATAGATACGTGTCAACATTGGCTTATTCTCATCCCCCCGCCAATACGCACCCGCAATACGTGTTAATTTGAAGGCGCCAACCTCTTTGTCACTCTCAATATGTGGCCCCTTACATAAATCAGTGAAATCACCTAGTTGATAGAAAGAGATCACTTCGCCTTCTGGTAGTTCGTTAATTAACTCAATCTTAAAATCTTGTCCGTTCTGTTTTGCCCAATCAAGCGCTTCAGCACGGCTCTTTTCCGAATATTGCATTTTAAATCCCCGCGCAATAATCCCTCTCATCTTTTTCTCAATTTTAGATAAGTCAGCATCAGAAATTTTTACCACTTCACTATTTTTTGTCTTTACCTTAGAAAGGTCAACGTCATAATAGAAACCATCCTTAATCGCAGGCCCTACACCAAATCGGATACCTGGATACATCTCTGTCAGAGCAGTAGCCATCACATGACTCAAGGTGTGTCGCATTCGGTCCACACGTTCGGTCTCAAAACTCTCAGTACTACTCATGACATTTTCCTTTCTCATTAACTCTTTTATTTTATCATATTTTATGGTAAGATAAAAAATAATAAGGGTCGCTAACTCAGCTGGCTAGAGTGTCTCCTTTACACGGAGGAAGTCGGGGGTTCGAATCCCTCGCGACCCACCATCTAAAACCGCCAATCATGGCGTTTTTTTATTTATATTTCTCAACACACCTCTGTTTTTACATTTATTAGACTTAAAAACCTCGGTTCTTCACCAAGGTTTTTATTTAGTATTTTTCTTTGTTTTGACTACCTTCTTTGTTACATCAAATTTTTCCATATAATTCCCCGTCAGCAACCTTGTTTGCGAATAAAATGCCGCAAATGACTGGTACACAATTGCCACAACTGGCATTAATAGCCACTGTAATATCATTAAAATTCGTGGCGTTTTCACTTCTTTTGGTCTTGATGGCAACATCTTTAATGAAAGTAAAATCGTCGTCATCAAACCAACCGAGGCAAAAATCTGAATTAGACTAATCGTATTTGGTAAGTTAAATGTTAGGAGATCCTTTGATCTTGAGTTAATGATTTTTGGCACCCATCCACCAAACGCCACCATTGGCGAGATAGCCGCCAAAGTCACGTGCCCTTCTAGCAAGCGTATAAATTTAGCAAAAAGCGGTAAAAATGGCATTTGTCCAATTCGTTTTCTGTCCTTTGAAAACAGCCTCACTCCAACATAAGCCACATCCGACGCTCCATAATCCCAACGACGAAGCTGTATAAACTGTGCCTTCAATGTCTTTATTAAAGTCTCCTCCATTACCGCGTCCTGATAAATAGCCACATGGATAGGCAAAACTTCATAATTACCCTTAAAGAAGAATAGTGAACGCCAATACTGATGTCCATCTTCTACGATCGTTTTTTTACTCCAAAAACCCATTTCCGATAAAGCTAGTAGGGGCTGAGAGTGTGAAGCAAAATTCTTAAGAGTATGTGAACGCATTGACGAAATAATGTTAAAAAATGAGTTCGAAATTGCAATAATCCTCATTGGCGCCGGTGCATCCCAAATATTATTAGTAAACAACGATACTGGCTGGTAGCTCAAATGCTGCCTATTTGGATGAACAATAAATTGATACGCCACATAATCAAGATACCACTTACTCATCTTATTATCAGAATCAAGCGACGTCACAATGACATTCTCTAGGGGGATTTTCTTTTTCTTAACGAATTCCAAGAGTTCTCCTGCTGCAAAATTCAAATTTGGCCCCTTCCCTTGAATCTCATCTTTTAAATCCTTAGGGTGCATTACAGCTATAAATTCAAAGAAATCATCCTTAAATTTTTCTTTTAGCACCTTTGCGTTCTCAGCCATCGCCTCACCACCACGTTCCTCATATCCGAACACAAAAATTATTCGTTTGTTATCAAAACTACCATTCTTCACAGCCTCTACTGTAGGAACCAGGGTCTCCAAGCCTTCATTATATGCCACCATAATCACTACATGGTAGATCTCTTTTGGCTTAGGAAAGGATACTAACCTCTCCTCTAGAGCTTCTTCTCTTTCAGATAATACTAAATCTTTTCCAACCGATAATAATTTTAGGTTTTCTACATGCTCACTAAAGGCAAATTCTTTACACTTATGCCTCAAAAGTTCCTCGTAACGCTCATGTGGTGTCTCGAGGTCAAGTAACCTTTTATGCCAATTCACCTTCTCTGCTCTTTTTGCAGCATTATAACCTTGAATCGTACGATAAACTATTCCAACCGCCTTCACTAATGTCACCGCGATTATTAAAAGTAAATAATAAGAGCCTAGCGCCGGGCTAATAATCGATAGCGCGAACAATAAAATTATCATTGTATACGACAAGGCTCCCGGTAGAATTTCCAACAGACGATATTTCTTCGTTCTTTTTCCTAGTGGAATCTCAAGGTCAGCCCAATCCGACCGTTCAACCGGTTTTATTTTTTCGCTCCTGCCATGCTGTTTAGCCCTCACCAAGCAATCTCCAGAGAGTTAACGTCGTGAATAAAATCATAGCAATCGTTACAGCTAGAAATACACTAGCCACCTTATCGCCTTTTTTGCGATATATTCTCAAAGCAATCACGTTATGTAATACACCAAAAATCAATGCAAATAACGGATATACTAGCATCGCCTGCCATGCGCCATCATGATATCCACCAGAATTCGACATTGAAGACCATTCTCCCCCCTGATATCTCCCGATATCACCATAACTTACCTTAACCACTGAAGCATTTGGGTGAAGATTTGCCATCGAATAAATAAAAAGTATTATCGAAAAAACAACCATCACCACCATTAATGTAAACATTGAGCGGTGTTTGATATAAACTTCTTTGAGATCTTTAACTAGATCTTTCATCTTTAATATTATAACATTAATTATCTAATAACTTACAGATTAAATTAATTAATAGCTCTTTTTCTGTACCCACGCTTTCAGAGATCAGCAACACTAAAGCCGTTAACGCTTGATCTGAAATTTTCGTCTCCCCCATACTACTTAATTGAATTTGATTAAAAGCTAGATACACTACAAACAGTAAACCGCCAATCTGCTGATTACCACGTTCAAACGGCTCATTCTTTACAATAAAATATAATAACTTTGCCGCCTTTCTCGAGACCGAGTCATCATCAGAATAATCCCGCTGAACTTCCTCCGCTAAGTTGTTAAAATCGTCGTATTCCGTTCGTAGCTCTCCGAATCCTCTTCCCTCCCCCATTTTCTCCTTTAGATCCACCACTAGATTTTCCATCTCTACCCCAGATAATTCATGTCTAGCACGACGATTATTTGATAGAATAAATTTTCCCTTTAGGTACTCATCAATTACCTGAAAACTTCTTGTGTATTTAGAAATAATTTCAATCACCCCCTTCGCCTCACCACTTGATAACTCATTTCCTCGAACTACTCGTTCAACAATCATCATTGCTGTCTTAATTTCATCCAGCTTCTTCTCTGCCTCCATTTCAGGAGTTCTCTCAAGTTGTCTCTGATTGACTACTACACCCTTTGTAATATAGTCTTTCAAAATACGGTTTGACCAAACACGAAATTTCGTCGCCTTCATCGAATTTACTCGATAACCAACAGAAATAATTGCGTCCAAATTATATCTCTTAACTTCGCGCTTTACCTGTCTCTCCCCTTCTTTCCTTATTTCATTTTGTTTCTGACAAGTTTTTGCTTCATCTAATTCTTCATCCTTATAGATATTTTTCAAGTGTCTTGAGATAACAGTCTTATCGACACCAAATAACTGCGCAATCTGCACCTGCGTCGCCCACATCGTTTCTGCTTCAACATCCACATCAAAAACTATTCCCCCTTCTGGTGCCTGATAGATTCCTAGTTTATAGTTCACCCCAGTTCACTCCTATCGACACATCAGCTTTAAGTCTTACCGGTAATTCTGGTGCCACATTTTCCATAATTTGAACTAGATCCGCCGATACCTCTTCTTCCAAACCCTTGGTACATTCGATGATCAACGAGTCATGTACCTGTAAGATCAACTTTGCCCCCTCTTGATATTTTTCTTTCAATAAATTATTAACACGAATCATTGCTCTTTTCATCAAATCCGCTTCTGTACCCTGAATTGGCATATTTTGAGCAGCCCTTTCCGCAGCAGATCTTATAATAAAATTAGATGACTTCACATCTGGTGTCGGCCGCCTACGTCCAAAAAAAGTTTCTACAAAGCCTTCCTCACGTGCCTGCTGTAAGGTTTTTTCCAAATAGTCTTTAATTGGCTTTCTTACTCTAAAATAATCGTCGATAAATTGTTTTGCTTCATAAAAATTCATCTCGGCAGAGTCTGCTAGACCTTTTGGACTCATTCCATACAGTACACCAAAATTTATCACCTTAGCTACTCGACGCTGTGTTTTTGAGACATCTTCCATTCTAATTCCAAATACCTCTGCAGCTGTTTTAGTATGAATATCCACATTCTGCGCAAATGACTCAATTAGCTTTTGATCTCCTGCCAGTGCAGCTGCTAATCGTAATTCAAACTGCGCGTAATCCGCAGATACCAAAATTTTCCCATTTTCCGCCACAAATCCTGTCCGAATTCTTTTGCCGTCTTCAGACCTCACCGGAATATTTTGCAGATTCGGGTTCACGCTTGATAATCTTCCCGTTGCAGTTACATTTTGAGTAAAGGTTGTATGAATTCGCCCATCTTCTCCAGCCAACTCCGGTAGCGGCAAGATATAAGTCGAGAGTAGTTTTGAAACTTCTCTATACTCTTTAATCATCTCAATCACTGGGTGTTGTCCCTCTAATTTTTCAAGCTCACTTGCTCCAGTCGAAAACCCTCGCGTCGTCTTTTTTATCCCCTTGGTCGGTAATGCCAAGTCCTCAAATAACACCTTCGATAATTGTATCGGTGAATTAATATTAAAATTCACTCCACATACTGAACAAATTTTTTGTTCAAGCTCTGCAACTTTCCCCGTGAATTCTTTTTGAAGTTCTTTAAAATAGTCGCGATCAATCAAAACTCCTGTTTTTTCCATTTTATAGAGTACTGGAATTAACGGTAGGTCATAATCAGTTAGTATCTGATATAGCTTTGGCATCTTCGATAGACTTTTCATCTGTTCCGCATATTCAATCCGCTCCGCTTCCGTATATTCACCAATCAATATTCTTTGGCACGGATCCTCTAACGCCAACCTAGCTTGGTTACTATCCACGCTTTCTACTCTTTTTAATGGATTAATTAAAAAATCTGCCTGTTTTAGATCCCAAATTTTCCTATCTCCCTTCAAGATTACTTCCGCAAGCTCATCAGAAAGATGCATTTTCTCCTTTAAATCACTAGCAACAATCATACCTTCCGGTATCTCATATTCTATTTCTGTCTTCCCCATCTCTTCCACTACCGGGATTGGCTCTCCATAGCTCGGACTTAATCCATCTTCAACTTTTTCCTGATTTTTCAGCTTATTCTGATCTCCGTCTAATTTCAACTCATTTTGAAACTTTCTAATCAATGAGTTAAATTCTAGTTTTTTTAACGCCGCAACAATCCTCTCTGGCTCTATTGTTAAGTCCTTAATTTCATCAAGTTGTACTGGCGCATCTGTTAAAATTTTTGCAAGCTCATATGACATTTCAGCCGATTTCTTCCCCTCCTCCAGCTTCTTTTTTACTGCACCAGAAATCTCATCAATATGTTTATATACCCCTTTTAAGCTGCCATATTCATTTAGTAACTTCACGGCCGTCTTTTCACCAATGCCAGGCACACCTGGAATATTATCCGAATTATCCCCCTTAAGGGCTTTCAAATCTAAAAATTGACTTTTCAAAATACCATATTTTTTTTCAATTGCAGAAACATCTATCTCCTCAATATTAGAAAAACCCTTAATTAGTCTATACATTCTGGTGTTTTCATCAACAATCTGTAGCATATCAAGGTCCGACGATACGATATAAGTCATATAATCCCCCTTTTCATCCGCCTGCCTAGCTAGCGTCCCAATAATATCATCCGCCTCATATTCATCTGCTTCCAAAAACTCCCAACCTAAAGCAAAAATCAATTCTTTTAACAATGGGATTTGTGCAAAAAAATCTTCCGGTGGTTTTGTCCTTCCGGCCTTATATTCTGGATAAATCGCTAGTCTTTTTGCTGTCGAAGTCTTCGCTTTATCCCACGCAACCACCACTTTCGTTGGTTGTAGCTTTTTTACAATCTCCGTTGCAATTGTTGCAAAACCATACACCCCAGAAGTTGGCGTTCCATCCGACGTTGACAAGGCCCCCATCGCAAAATACCCCCTATAAAATACGCTCTTACCGTCAATAATTACCAATGTCTTCATCGTTTTACCTTACTAAATTTCGCTTAGAATTCAATTCGATCGAGAATTGCATCCACATCATTGTGTAATTTAGCTACGCTATCATCATTCAGTACATAGTAATCCGCCATCGCAATTGGACCACCCTTCTCTATATTCTCCACCTCAGATCGATCACGTTCTTGGATTTCTTTAGTATTAAATGGTCGCTCTGGTCTTTTTCCAACCCTAAAATGCCTCAACGCCTTTGGTACTACAACCGCCAGTACTGTTAACTGTCCAGGGAATTCCTTTTTTAAAATCTTATATTCAGTCCATGAGTAAAGTCCATCTAGCACAATTCTCTTTTGACCAGCATTAATTAGGTTTATTGTCTCCTCGATTACCTGCTTAACTACCCAATCTTTACCTTCAGTCTCCCGAATCATCTCCCTAAACTGTTTCTCACTCTCACCATCCGACGTAATCTCGATTCCACGTCGCTTCATTTCTTTATAAATCATCCCCCCAAAATACACCTTCGGAAAACCTTTTTCGGTTAAATAATCCACCACTACCGATTTTCCTGATCCACTCATTCCCACAACTGCTATGATTTTTATACTACCATCATTCATCATCATCTCCTCTTACTTTCTCTATATTACTCTATTTCTTCTCTTTTGACTATTTCGCAAATTTCCGGAAAAAGTTCACAAAGTCCGCCCTCTCTTGTGGTTGTCTCATGTAAATCAAAATTGACCCCCCTTTTTCGTCTCTTAAACTTTCATCCATCTCCGCATCCACCATAAAAGTTGTGCGATTTTTAAAACTCAAAAAAGTTAGTAAATTTTTTATAAAACTCTCGCTCCTATCATAAATCTGAAACATATCTGAAAACCACCCATGTTTAGCCTTGAATACATTCTTTTTAGAAAATACATATGTATCCGAATAACTATTTAGTTCAGCATCCACCTTCACAATTACAATCACTTCAGTTTGCCAGTTGTATCCTATCACCAAATTTGAATAAATCGTTGTGGTTAAATTTTGTATATATACTCCATAATTAGATTCAACCTCTCTTTCTTCATTAATCGAGTCAATATGGTACCCAGCCACTAACTTAAAACCCTCTGGTGAAATTAATTGTTCAGCGATATGTACCCCATTTTTATCCACAACCTCTTTTTGCGACACTTCAATATTATATTGTTCAATTGCCGCCAAAAAGATTCTCGCCATCTTTTCTCTGTTGAGTTTTACTAGTTCATCATTCCAGCTCTTTTTTCTCTGTCCAGAAAATCCCTTCATCCATTCAGAAAATCCACCCCTGCCAGTTCTAATTCCAAGCTGTACCATTACCTATAATCATATCATGTCTAATTTAAAATAGAACTTGCTATAATATTAATATGATTTATGATATTGCAATTATTGGTGCTGGCACCGCCGGCATGACTGCCACCCTCTACGCTCTTCGTGCAAATAAAACTGTTCTTTTGCTCGAGTCCACCATTTACGGCGGACAAATTATCCAGTCCCCCCTTGTAGAAAACTATCCAGCTCTCCCCAATGTATCTGGTCAAGATTTTGCCTCTCATTTATATCAACAACTTCAAGCTTTAAATCAAAAAATCACCTACCAAACCGTTCTCGACTTAAATTATGCCGATTCTCTTTATCAAATTCATACCAAAAACCAGCAATATCAGGTCAAAACAGTTATCTTGGCTACTGGAACCACGCGTCGCAAGCTTAATCTTCCTGAAGAGGATCAACTCCTAGGACACGGTATAGCCATTTGTGCCACCTGTGACGGTCCGCTTTACAAAAATCAAACCGTTGCCGTTGTTGGTGGTGGTAGCTCCGCCGTTCTTTCCGCCCTCTACCTAGCAGATCTTTGTCAAAAAGTTTATCTCATACATCGTTCCGATGTCTTTCGTACCGAAGAGCTCCTCCTTGATAAATTAAAACTTCGCGAGAATGTCACTATTCTCACCAACAATGAAATTAGTTCACTTAAATCTTCCGACCGCCTCCTCACAGCAATCGACCTCAAACATGATCTACCAAAAGATCTTCAACAAGACCCCTCACTCCCCCGCACTCTTAAAATCAAGGGTCTCTTTATTGAGATTGGTCGCATTTTCCCAAGCACTACTCTCCTAAAAAACCTAAGTCAAAATCACAATTTAATTACTGATTCTTCTGGCTTCCCAATTACCGATGATAATTGCGCGACAACCTTACCAGGCTTCTACGTTGCTGGAGACTGTCGTTCCAAAGTTACTCGTCAACTAGTTACCGCTACCGCCGACGGGGCACTTAGTGCCACTTCCGCAATTAATTTTTTAAACTAAAAAAATGGAGCCATTGACAGGGATCGAACCTGCGACCTGCTCGTTACGAATGAGCTGCTCTACCAACTGAGCTACAATGGCACCTAGCTAAATTATATCATGAAACAATCTTCAACCCAACGAAAAGACCACTCAAACCCATCACTCCTCTCTGGACCTCGACTAAAGCAGTCTCAGCTAACCGTACTTACTAGTCGCCCATTTGCACATCGTGGTCTACACGGCTTCTTCAACCCATCAACTTATCAAAAATACCCTGATACTCCTCCCCTTCATAAGCCATTTTTCTTCATTCCAGAAAACACCTTAGCCTCCTTTCAACTTGCCATCCAAAATCAACTTGCCATCGAACTTGATCTCCATTACACAAAAGATCATCGCCTGGTTATTTTCCACGACAATAATACTTTTCGTCTCACTCAAATTTCTCAAAAAATTAAACACAGTACTTTAGCTGACATTCAAAAGCTCCAGCTTCTTTCCCCTTCTCAGAAGTCAAAAAATCCTTTCTCCAAAAAATATACATCTCAAATTCCCACCCTAGAATCCGCACTACAGCTTATCGCCGGCAAAACCCCACTTCTTATTGAACTTAAATCTGAGTTCAACGTCAACTATCGCCGCTTCTGCCAACAAACCGCAGATTTACTTCAAAAATATCAAGAACAATGTCAAAATGCTCCCGTCGCCATCAAAAGTTTTGATCCACGTATCGTAAACTGGTTTCTTCGTTATTCACCCAAAGTCCCTTCTGGCCTACTTATCTCCAGCCATCCAAAACCCCTCTATTATCTAGGACTATCTCTTCTAAAATTCCCTTTTAATTTATGGTTTAAACCGGATTTTCTTTCTGTTGATAAAAAAATTATTCAGCACATTAGTATCCAAAACTACCGTCGTTCTCACCCTATACTTTGTTGGGTTCTCTCTTCAGGTACCGAAGACCATTACCAAAAATATACAGATAATTATATTATCGAATAAAAATTTTGAACAAGAAAAAACAGCCCTAAAGCTGTAATGGCGGATCCGACGAGACTCGAACTCGCGACCTCCGCCGTGACAGGGCGGCGCTCTAACCAACTGAGCTACGAATCCAATACCAGTAGTATACTTTATTGTCCCCGATTACGCAAGACTTTTTCTCTATCTTCTTTAAATTATGCTAAAATAACTACATAAGCGAGTATCGTATAATGGCTATTATGCTTCCTTCCCAAGGAAGAGACGAGGGTTCGACTCCCTCTACTCGCACCATTTTTTTTATCATAAAAAAATCCCTCTTCCAGGGATCTTTTTTCGGTGTTTCTATTCGTCCTTCAAGTTGATCATTTCTCGTACTCGTCCCTCCTCACGAATCTGTTTCATTTGTTTATTAAATTCTAAGAACGGAACCTTAATAGAGTTATAATTCACCTGTGATTCAGTTTTGTTAATCAATGTCACAAAATAATATCCATCACCTGACGAAGACATTACGCGATCCGAAGTCTGCCCAGCTTCAAGACTCATCGCTACCCCAGCCCTTCCCCCATCGACATTCATTTTATCAACCAGCCCCCCAGTCTCCTCGTATAAAACTTTCTCGCCTAGCTCATCAGCAATAGCTTTTAGGTTTTTCCCTGCTTTCACTCCAGCTTGCACGGTCTCTGAAATCCTAATCGCCTCCTTGTCGATTTGTTGCGACACTTTCTCTTTTATTAAAGAGAGGTATAGCATCCTACGATATTCCTTAACTGATAAACCAAAGTTATCTTCTAGGATCTTCTTAAAACTTTCTTCGTTCCTCTCCACTCCACCAATCTTACGGTGCTTATCAAGCGCACGGTCAATTTCATCCTTATCTACGGTTAAATGATACTCTGCCGCCAACTTTAAGGCATAAGCATAGTTCTCCGCCTCAGTTAAAGCCATTCTTTTGTAGTGGTTTATCATCGACGAAGCATCTTTATCATTTCCTAACTTCCCCTGCTGCTGTTCAATTGGCGTAATCGTACTCTTATAAATCATTAGATAATCGGAATAACGCACGCGTTCATTGTCAACTGAAGCCACCGAGAGCGGCACCAACTGAGTAAGCCGATAAAGAACTGGATCTGTACTCTGCCACTTATATAAAGATAGGTACAAGAACCCCCCAAATAACATTACGGCCACCAATGAGATTACAATAGTCAACGCTACAATACGATATTTAGCATACTGTAAAGGATATTTAAATTTACGCCCCTTCGACAAAACCTCTTCACGTCTCTCCTCGACTCGCTCAAGTTCCGTCTTATTCTTAAACTCCTCAATCTCCTTCTGCTCTTTTCGTTGTTTTAAACGCTTAATGATTGATGGTTTTTTCTCATCGTTTTGGTCTTGCTTTTTCACTCTTATTCTCCTCTTCCCTATTTCGTATTCCTTGCTACTACATTCTGTAGCTTTTCATAAGTCTCCGACGGTTTTCCCACCGCTGAAATCACCAAATCCCCTACGCCAGTTTGAATTAAAATCGTTCCGTAACCCAAAATCCCCCCAACTACCGAAGTAATACCATAAGAAATACTCTGTATTTTATCTAATCCCAGGTCTACAACAGTTTTCTTAAATAATCCCTTTTGCGAAACCTGCCTAATTCTTTGATCTGTCACAATATAAACCGAAAAGTACCACATCATATACGCATAGAAAAAGCCGCACACCCCCACAAATACGAATCCCAGAAAAATCCACAACATTCTTAGATCATTCTGCCACAAAAAAAGCGGAATTATCCCTAGCATTATCATAACTACTAGAAAAATGATCCCTGCTTTTGCTGTTGAAAAATGGCGACGAAAAACAAACTTAACTTCTTCCCCTTCACGCTGCCCATCAAATACTAATTTTGTCATATAATTTCAATTTATGGTGACCCGGGCGGGGGTCGAACTCGCAACCTTCTCCTTAGGACGGAGCTGCTCTATCCATTGAGCTACCAGGCCAACACAAATTAATTATACCATATATACTTCACTATCTTAGCGAGTATATTTTTCATTCAAATCTTCGTAATCATAGAGTTCAGCATCAGTAAACCATAAACTCACTTCCTCCGCTGCTTCTTCCGGATTTCCTGAAGCATGCACAAGGTTAGGTACACCAATTTTCTTTGCATTAGAATAGCCAAAGCTCATGTGTGAAAAATCGCCACGAATTGTACCCATATCTGCAGACTTTGGTTCAGTAGGGCCGACAATTTTACGTACTAAAGCCACTGCCTCCACCCCTTCAAGACACATTGCAATAATTGGACCTGACATCATATAGTTCAAGTTATACATAAAAGTTTCCTCACCCCGTCGTGAAATCAGCTTTCCGATATCTTCATAATGTTTTTTAAATAGTACCTGATCTGGGCTTACCATCTTCATACCAACAATTTTTAAGCCCACGCGCTCAAAGCGTTGCAAGATTTCCCCCACAATACCACGTTGCACAGAATCAGGTTTAAAAATTACAAGTGTTCTTTGCACGAAGTCGGCAAGATCGACCTCCTTTTGTTTATTAGTAGGTTTATCTTCTGACATACGTACTCCCTGAGCTTTTGCTCTTACATTTTTCTGATTATAACACAACCAGTCAAGCTGTTCCACGCCACGATTACTCTAGGTAAATCAAGATACTAATCACAAATTACCGCATTAATCAATTCTTTACATCCCCCAACTTTTTTATTGTAATTTTTCTGGTACGTTTCCCGAATAAAATTATACATCTCGTCGAATTTCACCGAAATATTTGCAAGATCGACTAGCTGCAACGGAAATTCCTTTAATACATCTGGTCGTTTCTCCTTTTGGAACTGCATAAACGCATTCTTTTTCGCTTCCAAGTCGTTCTTTGCTTCCACATAGTCCACCACCTCAGTTCCTTCAGAAGAATGATAGAATTTGTACGCCGCCTTTGCTACCTCTATTTTTAAGTTAATCCAAGCGTTACCATACGCCACCAGCTTTTCATTACCAGATTCCACCAGAATCTTTGCTGCTTCCTTAATTTCTGATTCACTCCACTCAAATCCATTATGGGTTTTATCTCCAGATGACTCCACAATTAGCCAGTTATGCCATAACGAATAAAGATCCAAAGTTTTCTCCACTTCAGCGCTACTTGCCTTAGATTCATTTAGCGCCACCTTAAACGCCTCAAAACGACGATTTACCTCGATATCCTTCAGTACCCCGGCCGTATTTCCCATTTCTTCAATCAACTGCGCATTTACTCCCTGGCTATTTTTCTTACATCCCTCAATATATTCCTGATAGATTTCCATTGAAGTAAAGGTATTATCATTATATTCTGTCACCTTATCACAATTCACATTACTTCTCAATTTCTGCAAGTCGCTTTTAATCGCTTTCGCTACGCTATAAGTTTTTGAGTAGTCCGTTGAAAACATCCCCGTAATATTTGCAACTATCGAAAAAACCACAATCAATCCCACCACCGTTGAAGGAATAATCACTAACAACCTCCTCTGCATCTTCGTCAGCCCACTAAATGAACGCTTAATTCTTTCTCTTAGCTTTGGTTTTTTTGGCTTTTCAATTCTCTTAAATGCTGCGTTCGGACCGTACCCTGCCGGGAAACCATTTTCAGGCACCCTACTTTCCTGCACCGTATCCACCACCACGCTGCTTCCAGTCAGAGGTTCAAAAATCCTCTTCTCCGTTGGATTCATATTAATTTGTTGATCAACTAGTTCCTGGTTATAATCAATTTTTTTCACTTCACCAAAAACCTTAAACACCGAATTCGTCTCTGTCTCACTATTCGGCTTATTCTCATCACTCGGACTCACGCCGCCATCTGTATTCGTCGTAAAATTCACACCCGGAGTATTCAGATTATCCATAACCGTATTATATCACGGTCTGTTATAATATCCCTTATGGATATCTCTGATCTTATTAATGATTTTCTTGAATCTCTTGAAATTGAAAAAGGCCGTTCTACAAAAACCACTGAGAACTACGGGCTTTATCTTGCCCGCTTTCTTGATTTAATTACTCAAGACTTCCCCGAGGGTGCCACCATTAAACCCTCTGATCTCACTCCAGAAATTTTACGTAAATTCCGCCTCCGACTCAATCGTTTTGACGACAATCAAAATCACGAACGTCTTTCCGCTCTTACTCAGAGCTATCATCTAATTGCTCTACGTGGTTTTCTCAAATATCTAGCCAAACGCGGTATTCACTCTCTTGACCCAAGCTTAGTTGATCTACCTCGTGCCGCCAAGAAACAAGTCACTTTCCTTCATTTCGACGAGGTAGAACGTTTGCTTTCAGAAATCCCTATCGATACCGAAACGGGATTACGCGATCGTGCCATCATTGAATTATTGTTTTCCGGTGGACTTCGTGTTTCTGAACTCTGCAACCTAAATCGCGACTCCATCAATCTTGCCCGCCGTGAATTCATGGTTCGCGGTAAAGGTAAAAAAGACCGTCCTATCTTTATTGATCAAACCACCGCCGACCATCTTGAAGAATACCTTTCCGCCAGACACGACACTCTTCCCGCCCTCTTCCTCAATAATTCTTCCAATCAAAACACCCCCGACACCTCTGGTGATTTTCGCCGACTCAGCCCACGCTCAATCGAGCGCATTATCCAAAAATATGCCCGTCTTGCCGGCATCACCAAACATGTCACACCCCACACCCTTCGCCATAGCTTCGCCACCGATCTTTTAATGAACGGCGCCGACCTGCGCTCCGTCCAAAGTCTTCTTGGCCATGCCAATATTGCCACCACTCAGATTTATACCCATATCACTGACCCTCATCTTAAAGAAGTTCACGAAAAATTTCACTCAGAAACCAAAGATTAAATTACTTAACTTCATTATTTCCATTAAGCCTATACTGCCACCACATAAAGATACAACAGAATCTCTCTTGCAAACAGTAAGACCAACCAAAACCCCATAATCAAATACGGACCAAACGGCACTCGCACTTTTTTCTTCTGCATAATCATCTTTGCATTAAACCCAAGCGCCAATAGATTCGCTACAAAAAGCAATGTTAACGCCAGCTCGAATCTCCCCAAAAACAGTACTGCCGCGAGTGCCAATAAATAATCCCCTCCTCCCACCAACTGCTCTCTAGAAATTTTATACATTAGGAAATATAGGCCCGGCAACGCCAAAATACTACTGCTGAGTGTAAATAAATCACTCTTAATCACTTCACTCGCTTGACTAATCATACCTGATTTCACACTAAGCATTTTTGCTTCGGACCAATATCTTAGTTCCGAAATTACACCTAATCTCACCAGCTCATTCAAAATAAAGTAGCCCACACCAAGACCAATCAATATATATAAAATCCAGCTCGGCAGCCTTTGCCACTTTAAATCATAAACGACTAAAATCCAAAATAGCACCGCACTCACCATAAGAATCAACAACCTTGCAATAACTAATGGATTAGTAAAAATTTTCATCAGAAATTCAATATTAAGATCCTGCCATATATTATAAACTCCTCCTTGTCCAAGTTTCACCACATCTACTTGAGAAAGCAACAAATTCAAAATTCCACAAAAAATCAAACCCATCGCCACTTCCGAAGCAAGTTCAATTCCCCCTATTTTCTTTCCACATTTTCTGCAACGACCACTCTGCAACATCCATGACAAAATCGGAATCAATTCATACCAACTTAACCGATGATGACAAAAAAGACATTCCGAACGCTCACCAATCTTTTTTCCCCCCTCTTTATATCGAATCCGATAAGCCTGACAACATGCAAACGATCCGAAAATCGCCCCCACCACAAAAAATACTAGATAAAGCACCACTAACACTATCTGTATCTTAGCATAAGCCTCTTGATTTTTCTATGATTTTTTATTATTATTTGCTTAAGAAACACGCCAAAAACTTGACTAAAAAGAAAGGATCAAATGGCAAATCAAAATCTAAATAACAAAAAAGGCTTCACCATTATCGAGGTTGTCTTGGTACTTGGTATCGCCGGTCTTATCTTCCTCATGGTCTTCATTGCACTTCCTGCCCTCCAGCGTAACCGCCGCGACACTCAGCGCACTTCAGATATTTCCAGGCTTGCTGCTGCTTTAACCAACTACCAGTCTAATAACAGTGGTGCCATTCCTTCTGATAAGTTTGGCTCCTACGTCTCTGGACATACCGAAGTTGACCAAAATATTTCTCGCACCCTCAACCACCAATCTTGGGCTTACTTCTATGATTCCTACCTTATCATTGGTAAAGAGGATAAGGATAAATTTGTTGACCCAGAAGGTGGCCCATACTCTCTAGCTATCTCCTCCTGCCGTGAAGCCACTTCCTATAATGCAGAAACCAAAATCTGCAACAACGGCCAACGTTCAGGTTCCACTTGGCGTGATCAGGCTGAAGGTCGTCCAAATGGCATAGAAGATGTTACTGCCGGTAATCCATATGAACAAAGTGGTACCAAAGGTCACACAATCAGTATCGTCACCAATGCCACCTGCGAAGGCCCAGATGCTATTCACGCCTCCGGTTCACGTAAAGTTGCCCTTCTCTATAAGAAAGAGGGTGGTGGATCAATCTGCCAACCACTTTAAAAAAGGAAACCCCGCAAGGGGTTCTTTTTTTATCCCAATCTTTTTACCACTTAATTATTTCAAGTCCTTTCGATTTCAGATATTCATTTGTCTTCGAAAACGGCTTAGAGCCAAAGAACCCATTATGAGTTGACAGCGGTGAGGGGTGGGCAGACTCTAAAACCAAGTGTCTCTCTTGGTCGATTAGCATCTTTTTAGCTCTAGCATCTCTCCCCCACAAGATAAACACCAAGTTCTCGCGATTTTTGTTTAAATAATCTACACAGTTCTTCGAAAAAGTCTCCCATCCCTTCCCCCTATGAGATCCCGCTCGATGCGCCTCCACTGTTAATACATTATTTAGTAATAGCACCCCCTGTTCCTGCCAACTCGAAAGATCCCCATCAGGATTCTCGTGCTCCCCCACATCTGCATCTATTTCCTTATAAATATTTACTAGACTAGGCGCTATATATTTTCCGCCTTTTTTAATTGAAAAAGCCAACCCATCCGCCACCCCTGGGGTATGATATGGATCTTGCCCCAAAATTACTACTTTTATCTTATTTAAATCCGTCAAAAACGCTCTGAACACCAAGTTCTTATCTGGAAATACTGTCTTCTCCTCATATTCGTTATGTAAAAAATTAGCTAATTTCTTAAAATAATCTTTGGAGAATTCTTCCTCCAAAAATCCTCGCCAACTTTCATCAAAATACTTCATTTTATAATGCAAACAGTTTTCTTAATTCCTCTTGCACCTCATTAATCGTTCCTCCAGCATCTAGACATTGTAGCTTCATTTCCTTCGCAACCTTCAAATATGCTTCATTCACTTTTTTCTGGAACTCTGTTGGTTGCGTTTTTAAGACCTCGCCCGCTCGGCTCTGTTCGACCGCCTGTGTATTTAGCCTACGTTGTCTCTCCGCATCCGACAATGTTAGTACCACTATTCTGTCAGGTTTAAAATAATAATCTGGCATAATTTCTTTATGTAGACGTGAAATTAATGATTTTGAAACTCCTCCAGCATAACCTTCATAAATCAAAGTCGATAACCAGTTACGTGTTAAAATTACCGTCTCACCACGTCTTAGTGCTGGTTCCGCAATCTTTCTCCATTGCTCATAACGGTTGACTAGGAATAACAATACCCTAGTTCTATGATTAATATCTTGCTTAGTTTTATATGTTAACTTGGCAATCTCAGACACAAATGGATCTTCCGAACCAGTTCCCGACTCCGAGTAAGCGGTCACGATCTCACCCTTCTCCCTTAAATATTCAGCCAAAAGACGCGCCTGGGTATCTTTTCCCGTCGCATCCTGTCCCTCAATCACAATCAACATTATTTTACTCCTGCCGCATGCTTCTTCAAAATTGCCCCGCCTTTTTTCTTTCCCGCTGCATATTCCGAGTAGCACTTTGGGCAAATTGACCTATATTCAACCTCTGAACTACCATCATCAATCAAGACATCTGGACCATCCGCCATAAACTCTCCATTCAAGAATCGCGCATTTAAAGTTGCCTTACGTCCACACTCACAGATTGTTTTAATTTCATCGATATCGTGTGCCATCTGCAGTAATCTTGTCGCCCCTTCAAAACCGCCATCAGTTAATCTAAAGTTCAATCTTAGACCATAAGCCATTACCGGTACCTCAAGATCCGTCGTCACCTTCATCAATTGATCTACCTGCTTTGATGTCAAAAACTGTGCTTCGTCGACCAATACACAAGAAATTTTCTTATCTTTAATGTGTTTTTTCAAGTAACTAAAGAGGTCATCTTCTTTCTCGAAACAAAAATCCGTCACTCGCTCCGGCCCAATCCTGGTTAACAACTTCTCGCCATTCTTCGTGTCCGTCTTTGGCTTCATCACACAGACCTGATGACCACGTTCTTCATAATTAAAAGCCACCTGTAAAAGTTGCATTGTCTTTCCGCAACCCATTGCACCGTATCTGAAATATAGTTTCGCCACAGCATCCTCCTAGTATTATTATCTCTATAGTAACACAAGAGTTCAGTTTCTACACATCTTCACTAAACTGCGAATTATATAGCTCCGCATAAAAGCCGTTTTTTGCAATTAATTCTTTATGATTGCCTTGCTCAATAATATTCCCCTCCCGCATCACCAAAATCAAATCAGCTTTTCGAATTGTCGATAGTCGGTGCGCAATCACGAATGAAGTTCTCCCCTTTGTAAGCTTTGAAAACGCATCCTGGATTAATTGCTCAGTACGCGTATCCACATTAGAAGTTGCCTCATCCAAAATCATCATCGTAGGCTTACTAATCACTGCCCTCGTAATTGTCATCAATTGTTTTTCACCAGCTGAAATATTATCCGAGTCCTCTGAAATCACCGTCTGGTATCCGTTAGGTAGTGACCTAATAAAGTGGTCCACTCCCACTAGTTTTGCCGCCTCATAAACATCCTCGTCCGAGATTTTCTTTGCTCCGTATTTTAAATTCTCCATAATCGTTCCCGAGAACAACCATGTATCTTGTAAAACCATCCCGAACAAATCACGCACCTCATCACGTCGCATCTTCTTCGTCTCAACACCATCAATCAAAATTTCACCATCGTTAGGGTCAAAGAATCGCATCAACAAATTTACTATCGTCGTCTTTCCCGCCCCAGTCGGCCCCACAATCGCCACCTGCATTCCTGGTTTAATCTTAACCGAGAAATTTTTAATCACTGGCTTCACATCATAGCTAAAATTCACATTTCTAAATTCCACCTCACCCTGTAGTTTGCGATTTTTATTTATAATCTGAGAGAATAAACTCTTTTCTACTTCTGGCTCCTCCTCCTTCTCCTCTAGAAAATCAAAAATCCTCTCAGCCGCTGCCAATATTTGCTGAATTGTACTTGAAAGTTGAGCAATCTCTGTAATTGGCCTATTAAAACGGTTCAAATATTGAATGAATGCCTGAATACCACCAATCGAAATCGATCCAATAATTACATAGTATCCGCCCAACATACATACACCAGCGTATGCCAAATTCAAAAAGATATGTGTTAAAGGAAAAGTTAGCGAACTAAGAAAATGAGCCTCGCTACTCTCTTTATATAACTTTTGATTTATCGTCTCGAAACTCTTTATTGACCGTCCGGCATGATTATTTGCCTTAATAACCAACTGACCACTAAAGCTCTCCTCGATAATCGCGTTTAATTTACCTAATGTCTCTCGCTCTGCTACAAAATACACCTTAGCCTTCTTCAAAACTCTCGCGATAAAAATTGTCGAAATCGGCACCGCTACAATTGCAATCAAAGACAACGTGACCGAAAGATACAACATAATCGCTAAGTAGCTCACAAGTGTTGTAGTACTTGTAATAATCTGTGTTAAAGTTTCAGCAAATGATACCGAAATCGTATCGACATCATTAATCATTCTCGACATCACGTCTCCATTTGGCGTCTTATCAAAGTACCCAATCGGCAAACGTCGCATTTTCCTCAAAATCTTCTCTCTTAGCTTCTTTTCATACAATACTGAAAGGGACGAAGTTACTACTCCTTGAATATAGCCAATTACCGCCGACGATACAAATGTTGCAATCAGAATAAACGCTAAGAAATTAATTTCAGACCAATTTATCACACCCTGATTTTTTAATGACTCCGTCGCAGAAGTTGTCATCATACCAAGAATCATTGGTCCAAAAACCATTAAAAGCGTCGAGATCAAAGATAAAACCGCAGCAATTATAATCCTTATCTTCCACTCCCTAATCGACTGCCAGAAACGCCTCAAAGCACCCTTTAGGTCCTTTGGACCCTGTGCATTTACTCCCTTGTCACGCATCTTATTTCTCCCCTTTCTGTTTTTCCCTATTCTGGACCACCTCTAATGCCCCAACCTTAGAACTCACTGCCAGTTCCGCAGCTAATTCCTCATCTGAAAATTGTGACTTTGCGATCTCAAGATAAACCTTACATCTCTTCAGTAGCTCATAGTGAGTTCCCCGCCCCACAATCTTCCCTTGATCTAGTACAATAATCTGTTCTGCGTCTCTAATCGTATTAATCCTCTGGGCTACTACTAATACTACCGATTCTTTTGTCACTTCTTTCAATGCCGCTCTCAGTAATCTATCTGTTTTCATATCCAGCGCTGAAAAAGCATCGTCAAACACAAATATTTCAGGCTCCTTCACCACTGCCCTCGCAATCGACAACCGTTGTCGTTGTCCGCCCGACACATTCGTTCCCCCTTCTGAAATTTTACTTTCATATTTTTTTGGCATCTTTTCGATGAATTCCGTCGCCTGAGCTATTCTCGCTGCCTTTTTCATTTGCGCATCCGTCCCCTTTTCTACACCAAATAAAATATTTGATCTCACTGTTCCACCAAACAGATAGCCCTTTTGTGGCACTAGTCCAATTCGGTCAATCAAATCTGACTCAGCATATTCCTTAATCCCCTTACCATTTATCAAGATTTCCCCCTCTGTTGCATCATAAAACCTTGGCACTAAATTAATTAGTGTTGATTTTCCAGACCCGGTTGAACCAATAAAAGCCGTTGTTTTTCCCGCTTCGGCCACAAAACTAATGTTCTCCAGCACCTTACCATCACTCGAATTATAACCAAAACTCACATTCCTAAATTCGACGCTCACCTTCTTGTCTGCATCCTTCGTACTTTTTTCCGGAAATATGATCTTAGATTGAGTCTTTAATACCTCGTTGATACGTTTTGCTGACACATTTGCACGTGGAATTAGCACAAACAGCATAGTCAAAAACAAGAATGACATAATCACCTGTGTAGCATACTGCATAAACGCAATCATTTTACCAAGATAACTTACATCCACATTTAATCTTGAAATACCCACCCAGATCGCCAGTAATGACGTCATGTTGAATACTAGCATCATGATCGGAGTCTGCAACTGCATAACTTTTACAATCGACAAATCAGTTTTTGTCAACTCATCGTTCGCCTTTTTAAATTTCTTCTCCTCGTAATCTTCTTTGTTTAATGCCCGAATCACTCTTACACCAGTCAGATTTTCTCTCGTTAACAAGTTTATTTTATCCATCATCTTCTGGAACAACACAAACTTTGGCATCACAAGCCCAATAATCACAATTGAAAAAACGAGAAGTACTGCAATTGCTAATCCAATGATCCACGTCATATCTGGCGCCACTACAAATGCCTGCATTACTGCCCCTACTGCCATTAATGGTGCACGAATTAACATCGATAAACACATCACCATCATTTGCTGTACCTGTGAGACATCATTAGTAGTTCTCGTTACCAATGAGGCTGTAGAAAATTGTTCTGTTTCCGCAATTGAAAAAGATAATACTTTAGCAAATAAATCTTTTTTCATATCTCGACTAATTGCCGCACTAACCTTCGCAGAAAAATATGAAGAAACCAAGGTACCAAGCGCCGACACTATAGTTACTCCAAACATCTTCACTCCCATCTGCCAGATGTAGTTCGTGTCGTTCTTAATAATTCCCTCGTTCACGATGTCTGCCATCATTGTTGGTAGCATCAGTGTACCAAAAACCTGCAAGCCAACCGCCAGCACTAATGCCAAACATTGCCAAATATATGGCCTCATATATCTAAATAATTTCAACATCTATCACCTCCAGGGATTTTCTAAGTTCATCCTATAATAAGAAGACTCTTTTATGGATAAATTTTATCTTAATTTTAGCATTTTATCAAACACTATTTCCTCACCCAAGCCATCATTTTTAGTAACATAAACACCAAGACATTCACTAAAACAATCGTTGATCCAGTTGGCGTCGAAAGCCCATAAGATATCACCATCCCTACTATGAAACAACTCACTGATACCAGAATCGAAACAATGATTACTTTTCTAAAGCTTTTTACGATCTGCATTGCTGACATCGTCGGAAAAATAATCAAACTTGAGATCAAAAGCGCCCCCATTAACCTCATTCCAAGTACCACCACAACCGAACAAAGAATCGCAAATACTGCATTATACAAATTGGTTTTTATCCCAATCGACCTTGCAAATTCTTCATCAAATGTTAAGGCAAAAATTTTATTATAACAGGTCAAAAAAATTCCAATTACAAATATTGAAAAGATCACGCAAAGTATCAAGTCACTTTCAGAAATCGATAAAATACTACCAAATAAATAATTATTAATATCTGTATTTACTCCTCTAGTAATTGATATGACGAAAGTCCCCAGCGCTAATGCTCCCGCCGACACCATCGCAATCGCCGCATCTGGTTGAATTTTGCTCTGATTATTTAACCTTAATATCAAAAATGACATTATGATTACCACCGGCAAAGCAAATTCAAGTGGTGCAAAGTTTAGTACTGTTGCCATCGCAAAGGCTGAGAACCCCACGTGTGATAGCCCGTCCCCAATCATTGCATTGCGCCTTAAAACTAATGCTGTTCCTATCAATGCCGCCGAAATCGAAATCAGTAGCCCAGCCAAAAATCCCCTCATCAAAAAACCCTGTTCAAATATTTCAAACATCATGAATCCTCTCTACGTATTCCTTAGTTTCCCCAAAGAAATACTCTTCCCCTGAAAGAGCAAGGATCTTATTTCCAATTAGATTTTTATGATCAAGATCATGTGTCACCATCAAAATTGTAATCCCTTTCTTATTCAACTTCGACAAATTCTCATATAACTCCATTTTCGATCTAAAATCCAAGTTATTTGATGGCTCGTCCAAGATTAATAGCTTCGATGTTGCCGCTAATGCTCGCGCAAGTAATACCTTCTGTCTTTGCCCACCCGATAAATCTGCAAAATGACGTTTTGCTAGATTAATAATCTTTAATTCCTTCAAGCTTTCTTCGACAATATTTTTTTCATGCTTCCCAAAGAAAGGTCTAAACCCAACCCTATTCAATGTTCCCGCATATACAATCTCTGAAACTGAAGCTGGAAAATTTTTATCCACCTTGCTTTCCTGTGGCATATAACCAATAAAGTTTCGCTTCAAATTATGAAACAATATTTCCCCCTTACTTTGCTTAATTTGCCCCAGTAATGTTTTAATTAGTGTCGATTTTCCAGCCCCATTCTGTCCAACAATGCAAATGAAATCCCCCTCGCAGACTTCAAAACTTAAATTTGAAAAAACCTTTGTCTTATCATAGTCCACCTGTAATTTTTTCACCGTTACAAGCAGCCCACAAGAAGAACCGACGCTTGTCCCTTCTCTTTCAAATTCGCGAGTTATCCCTTTCATCTTCATCATTTTCTTCTATTTTATTAAGCTATTCTCTAGCTATTTAAAGCCTCTTTTAGCGCTTCAAGATTACGTTCCATTAAGTCCACATATGTCACACCACTCTGAAAATCTTTCTCTGAAATATTATGTGCGGACTGAATCTCTAGAATCTTCGCCCCCGTCTCTTTTGCTAAGGTTTCCGCAATTAATCCATTTGAAAGCTCAATCTTAAATACGGCAGGAATCTTATCTTCCTTTATCTTTTTAACTAAAAAGCTGACAGTTTTTACATTAGCCTCAGTCTGCTCCGAGCATCCTGGAAAAGCAGCGTAGTATTTAATTCCATAATCATCTACAAAATATCTTAATGGAAAACGATCACCGACGATAATCTCTTTGCGCTTCGCCGTCTTGACCATTTCGCCAATCTTTTGATCTACTGCATTAATTTTATCTATATATTTTTGAGCATTTTCCGACAACTTTTTTTCTTCCGCCTTATCAAACTCAGAAGCAGCCTTCAGAATCTTCTCTGTAATCTCCTTAGCATTCTTTAGGCTCGTCCAAACATGCTCATCGATCTCAGGTTCTTCGTCCTTATGACTGTGTTTATGTTCATGGTCGTGATCGTGATCATGATCATCATCATGGTCGTGATCGTGATCATCTTCCTGCATTCCCTCGACTGCTTCCTCATTTTTAGTTTTTACTAAATCAATTAGTTTCATTACCTTTGTTTTCTTCGGATCAATCTCACTGATCACTTTTTTTACCCATTCGTCCGAATCACCCCCGACATAAAGAAACAAATTACTATTCTTAATGGTTAAAATATCTTGCGGCGTAGGCTCAAAGGTATGTGATTCAGCCCCCGGCTTCAATAACATTTTTACAGAGACTTCTGTATTATTTCCTGCTACCGCACGCGCAAAATCATAACCAGGAAAACTCGTACTCACAATTGAGTATCTTTTTCCCGTTTCATGCTTACCCAGCATGCCAGCAAACTTTACTCCAGCAAAAGCTACGCCCGCCACAACCAAAGCCGCCACCGCTACTTTATAAATTTTCTTCATTATTTCTCCTTGAATAATTAATTTATACAAAATTATAATCTATTAAATGTGTATAAATTATTTATTCAATCATCCATCTGATCTCTTAATGCAATCTGAGTTAATTCCCCCTTTAGAATCAAGCTTCTCCCTGTATTTAACTTTTTACACTGACAGTTAGTACAAACCCCTGGTATTATCCTGATCTCTCTTTTTTCTAGACATAGTTTCTTATCTACATCAGAAACACTCTCGCTAGGAGCTGTCGCTTCAATCCCCCCACAGTGCAAACATTTTATATAAATCTTTGGCATTTTAGCCTCTTGGTGGTTCACCTTCCGGTTCGTTTAATAACTTCTTCGACTTAATTTCATAGCGCTTGCCATTCACCGGTGAAACATAATAGTCTTCATTTAATAAATTTACAAACATCGTCAAATCCTTATCATCCATGATAATGATTTTACCGTCATCATCTGTCATTAGCTCCAACTTCATCTCATCAGAGTAATCTACTAGCTGCTCCTGCGACATCTGTTCTTTAATATCCATATCCTGTAGCTTCTTTACCAGAGGCTTCTTATCCTGTAGTAAAGCATTCAAGGTTAAACCCTCAGCAAAAGATAACTGATATTTCTCTTCTATTTCTCTTGCCTTCGCCTCGGTCAGCATCTGTGCCTTAAAGTCATATTGAAAAAGGTTTTCAAACTTACTCTGATTAAAAATCACCACATTTTCGTCAATGATTGCAACCTGATTATCATCTGGCATTTTTAGTGCCACTTCTGCGCTAAACGGCTCAAAGCTCTCTCCATTTAATTCCCAAGAAGATTTAGCATTCAGCGCCGAAGCAGCCGAAATTGCCTTTGCGATATAAAAGGTTTTCATCCCATCCCCACCAGGATAAGTAAATCTCGCCAAAATTCCCTTCACCTTTTTAAATTGGTGTTCATTATCCGTAAAATAATCAATATCCTTATACTCTTTTTCCACCAAACGAATCAGGCTCTCAGCCCTCACTACCTTGTTGAGGTCTGTACGATAAATCACCTTATTTTCACCATCTGATTTTTCGTATTCACGACACTCCAGACCCTTATCTGCTTCTTTAATCACAAAAGCCACTGCCTCCCCCATGAACATTTGTTTAACAGAGTTAGTTAGTTTTTCTGAATAACGAATTTTAAACGGAGTGTAATTTTTATTAAACAGAAAAAGCTCACAAGAGACATTATTCTTTACTTCATCAATTTCGTTTGCCCACAAGAATACATCAAAATCGCTAATTTTCTTAATCTCAGAATTTGTAAATGCTGGTCTATCTTCTGACTCCATACTTCCTCTCTTTTTCTAACTAGTTTAACACAAAAAAGTTTGACTATGCTAGGTCAGCATATGTTTCTTTCAGTCTCTCATTTTCAGATAACCCAAATTCAGCCAAAAGCTCCTCCAATTTTCGTTGCCCTTCCCCCACCTTTTCATTATCATCAAGTGTAATTTCAATTTTTACAAAATCTTCTTTCTGATTATCAATCTGATCAATATAAACTTTTGTACTTTTATTGATCTCAAGAGCTTGTCTTCGACGTGGAATTTCTGCCTGCATCACAAAACCTAACTGCAATAAAATATTTGCCGCTTCCGCATAATCCCTCACTTGTGTCGTATGGGAAATCGTCACCCCAGAATCCTCAATATGCCTCTTACAAATCAAATCGTACTTCGCTGGACGATCTATCGCCTTCATCTCAATCCTCAAAATCATTCTTGGATAATTATTGTGATTCTGATAATTCTTTGGCACAAAAACTCTGTTATGCTGCCAGTAAACTGGTCCAAAATCATAATCTAGGTACGATAGTCTTGCTTCAAACACATCTCGATCCGCTAGTTTACTCTTGTAAATGATTGTTCGCATTTTCTACTCCGTTGACACTAATTCTACTTCAACATTTTCCGCCCCCTCATTCTCTCGTGCCTTATTCGCCCATAGATCGGTCAGTTCATTCATTTCAATTCCATCATGACCCTTCACCCAAATCAGCTTTACTCTGGAATTACAATAAAGTTCATATAGTTCTTTTACTAGGTTTAAGTTTTTTATAGGACCAGTCTTCTTTTTCCAACCATTTTTTTGCCAACCAGGCGCCCATTTTGTCAAAACGTTAATCCAAAATTCTGAATCTGAATGAATTTCACCCTCTTCACCGGCCAAAAACTGCATTGCTGCACGCATTGCCGCACCCTCCATTCGAATATTCGTCGAAACTTCTTCTCTTCCTAATCTTACCGGCTGACCGTCACAAATCACAGCATAGCCACCTGGCCCAGGATTAGGCGAAGCACTCCCATCTGTCCATAAAATTTTCATTACATACTACCTTGTACATCGTTTACAATTGCGTATATTGGGAATAGCACCGCCACGATAATAAAGCCAACCATTACTGCCATGACTACCATTAGTACTGGCTCAATCAAGGTTGAAATTGTTCGAATCTGCTCTTCCAGTTCATCCTCATATACCTGCGCGGCTTTTGCCAACATCTCATCTATTTTACCAGATTCTTCACCGATCGAAGCCATTTGCGGAACCAATGGCAAAATATAAGAAAGGTTTTTCAAAGACGACGACAATGTTTTACCTTGTTTAACTTTTTCTGAGACTTCCTTAATTTCTTTTTCTAGTACCACATTATTCATCGCTTCCGACGAAATCTGTAGAGTATCCTGAATTGATACACCTGCCGACATTAGATTTGAGGCTGTTCTTGCAAAACGCGCGTTATATAAACGCCAAAACATTCTCTTAAATAGTGGCACATTCAACTTCGCGAGCGCCGCCCATTCAATACCTGTTGTAGTTTTTCTAAACTGGATTAAAAAGTAAATCGACACGCCCATTACAATCGTCACTAACCACCAAGATGCCACCAAAAAGTTCGCAAATGAAACTAATACTCCTGTCGCCCACGGTAGATCCCTTCCAATATCTTTATATAGAGATTGTACTTGTGGCACAATCATTAATACCATAAAGATTAGTACTGCAATGATTACCATCAAAATAATCGCTGGATAAACCAAGGCACCACGAATTTTTGAAATCATCGCATTATCTTTTTCTTGCTGCTGTGCCAAGCGTTTTAGCGACAAATCCAAGCTACCCGAAGCCTCACCCGCTCTAAGCAGTGCAATATATACCTTATTGAATACGTCCGGATATTTCTCACAGGCCTGAGTCAAAGTCTTACCAGCCTCGACATCCACCAAGATTGACTCCACCACCTTCTGCATTGGCTTACTTTCAGTCTGCTCAATTACGGTACGTAATGAATTAGACAAAGGCAAACCAGCACCAATCAAAGTCGCAAACTGTCTCGTAAAGACAATTTTGTCTTTCATCGTAATCTTGTTTTGAAAACGCTGAAATAGCCCAACTTCGGACATATCTTCATCGATCCGGTCTGGCGTCATCCCCTGCTCAATTAAAAGTTTTCCAGCGGTGCGCTCATTTTCTGCCTGAATCACCCCCTTAGTCATTTCTCCAGTTTTACTATCTCTGGCTTTATATATAAATCGTTTCATTAAATCCCCTTCACTAGCCTATCGAACTCACGCGTATCTACTGCGTAATCTCTTGCACTATCATAGGTTACTGTACCCTGTTGTACCAGCTTTGCTAAAGTACGGTCCATTGTCTGCATTCCCTCGTTTGCGCCAGTCTGAATTGTATTATCAAGTTGATGCGTCTTCCCCTCACGGATAATTGAACGCACAGCTGAATTCGCAATCATAATTTCCGCTGCCACCACTCGACCCCCACCAATCGCTGGCACTAATCGTTGCGAACAAACTGCCATCAAAATCCCCGCCAGCTGTGAACGAATCTGTGGTTGCTGCTCAGCTGGAAACACATCAATCATACGATCAATTGATTGCGCTGCCGAGTTTGTGTGAAGTGTAGCAAATACCAAGTGACCGGTCTCCGCAATTGTAATCGCTGACGAAATAGTTTCAAGATCACGCATCTCACCGAGCAACACTACATCTGGATCTTCACGTAATGCCGACTTTAAAGCCCTTGAAAAAGAGTAGGTATCATAATGCACTTCTCTCTGTGCTACTACCGATCGAATCGATTTATGCGTAAACTCAATCGGGTCCTCAATCGTTAGAATATGCATCGCTTTTTCTGAGTTGATCTTATTAATAATTGCTGCCAAAGTTGTAGACTTACCAGAACCAGTTGGCCCTGTCACCAGTACCAATCCACGTGGGTAGTCAGCGAACGAAGAAATAATTTGTGGCATTCCTAACTCTTCAATTGTCGGCATCTTTGTTGGAATCAAACGAAAAGCCGCCGCTAAATTCCCTTTTTCATTAAAGGCATTCACACGAAAACGCGCAATTTCTCCAAACGAAAATGAATAGTCAAACTCTTTATCCTTTGACAATACTTCCCGCTGCATTGAATCTAGAGTTGAAAAGATCAACTTTTCCACCATCTCACTCGTCAAAGCTGGTGTGTTTGGAATAGGCGTCAGTGAACCGTCTATTCTTAAGATTGGCGGCAATCCAACCTGGATATGCAGATCAGATGCTCCGCGCCTAATACACTCTTCGAGCAATGTCTCAATCTTAACTGAAGTTGGCAAGCTAGTTGGCGTAGAAGCAGCTGCCGCTTGATTGGCTGCCGTCGTTTTTACCGCTGTTCCCGTCATTGCTATTGGTTGCGCTTGCGCTGATTGCACCGGAGTTTGCATAGAATTTACTTGCGGCACTCCAGCCACGCCCATCGCTGAAGTTGGGCCTGTCATATTTGCTTGTGGCTGTGTATTTTGCTGCATTTTTCTCCTCTTTTCTCTTATTTTAGCATAAGCTTCATCTTTTATAATAATTCACTAACTGGATTTTAAAATTTACATCTAAGCAAGATCTGATGCCACCCTATTCACTTCACTCACCGTCGTCACCCCAGTTAAAGCCTTCATCATACCATCTTGACGCATCGTCAAAGTTCCCTTCGTCCTCGCGAGCTTCATAATCTCGCTCGAAGTTGCATGCGAAATAATCATTTTCTGAATATCGTCATCTACTTCAATCGTCTCATAAAGACCTGCTCTCCCCTTATAGCCACCAGGCGTCTCTCGATCATCAATTCCTCGCACCAAAGTATATCCATTAGGGTTAACCACCGGTAAGCCCGTATACCCTAGATCATCCGACACAATCGCTACCTGCTGCTGATTTTGAGGTAAAATATTCCCCACCAAATCATTTATCTGTTTTGTCTCCATTTCATTCGAGTGTACCGCCTCTCTTTTTGGAGCAACTCTTCTCACCAACCTCTGACCAATTACTGTATTTAAAGTCGAAGCTAGTAGGAACGGTTCAATACCCATATCAAGTAACCTAGGCAAAATACCCGCCGCCGAATTAGTGTGTAATGTAGAAAAAACCAAGTGCCCAGTCAAAGCCGCCTGTACAGCCAAATTCGCCGTCTCCGCATCACGAATCTCACCTACCATCACCACATCTGGATCCTGACGCAAAATACTACGCAGCCCCGCCGCAAAAGTCAGGCCTGCATCCACATTTACCTGAATCTGGTTCACTCCGTCCATCTTATATTCCACCGGATCTTCTAGTGTAACAATATTAATCCCATCAGATTTAATTCTGCGAATCAGCGCATATAAAGTAGTAGACTTACCTGAACCCGTTGGACCTGAAGTCAAAATCATCCCGTTTGGCTTCGCAATCCCCCGCTCCACCATTTTTAAAGCATGACCAGTCATCCCCATCTGTTCAATATCCAGCGTCGTCCCACTCTTATCTAAAATACGTATCACTACTTGCTCCCCCCAAATTACCGGCGAAATCGCGATACGAAGGTCAATCTCTTTTCCATCTACTAGTACCGTAAACTGACCATCCTGTGGAATACGATGCTCATCAATTTTTAGATTCGACAAAATCTTCACTCTTGAAACCAGTGCAGGCTCAATCGTTTTTGGCAACTCCATCACCTTACGCAACACGCCATCGATTCGACATCTTACGATTAGAGTTTTTTCGAGTGGCTCAATATGAATATCTGAAGCCTTTGATTTAGTCGCAAAGGTCAGAATAGTTGATAAGGCTTTTGAAATTGGCGAATCTTGAGTAATAATTTTAACATTTGCCCCATGCGAGGTCTCATCCGCCTCCGAAGTTTTCACTGCCTTTTCTACTGCTGTAAAATCTCCCCGGTATTGTGAGATCGCCGATTTCAGCCCCTTTTCTGAAGCCATCATGATTCGCACTGGTTTCTGTACTAACTGTGATAAGTAATCTGTCTGCTGTACATTAGAGACATCAAGCATTGCCACATATAATTGTCCATTCTTTTCCCCAAGTGGCACCACCATTGACCTAGATACGACATCATACGGCAAAAGTGACAAAATTTCCGGATCAAACATCACATTTCTGAGACTTACATACGGCACATTAATCACCACAGCTGTCGCATGTGTTACAGTTTCAGCATCTGTCACTTTTTTCGCAATCAAAGTCGCCAGCAATGGTTGCTTAGTTCTCTTAATTTCCTCCACCACTTCCTGTACTTTTGCACTAGAAACCAGCCCTTCCGAAATTAAAAGAGATACAACTTTTTCTTGTGCTTCTTGAGTTAGTAGTGTCATGATTACTCTGTTACGCTTCCTCCGGTCGTTTCTTCGGTCTTCTTTTTTTCATCTTCAGCTTTCTTCCTCTCTTCCTCAGCCTTCTTTTCTTCCTCTGTCGGTTCAGGAGTTGCCTTACCACATGCCACTAGTTCTGCACGGTCCAAAATACCATTCTGGTCCACATCTTCACACTGCCCCACATAAACTTCCACTGTGGGATTAATTGCATCTCGATTAAAAGTCTCTGGATCCGGCTCCACTACTTCGGTTGAAATCGGTGAAATATTTTTATGCTTCAACATTAATTCGTCAGGATTTCCCAAAATTGCATTTGAAGCAAAAAACGCTCCCACCATACCAATCGAGGCGATAATGATGATTGTAAAAATGTCTGATTGCTTCATTTTTTTCCTATTTATTTCATTTTAATATTATCTTTATTATCTTTGGCTCTTACAATTTCTGTCTTCTCCTGAACTGATGTTTCGGCGCTATAGAATGCTACCCCTTGTGCCAATAATTCTAATCTCGTATTACCGTTACCAAGATTACTTCCCCATTTAATTTGCGCAGAAGATAAACTGAATGCGCGAATCGATTTTTCAATATTTGAAATAATCGACATCGTCTCAGCCTCATTTCGCTTTACCGTCAAGGATACAGGAATTGTTGACACACCAGTCACTCGGCTTTGCTTATAATTCGTTCCCGGCGAAAGTTGTTCTGGTTCAAATCCAGACAATAGGAAAATCTGGTTTAATGAAGCAAGCAACGCCTCATCATTTTTCTGAGCAGGCAAAGCATCTGGTACTACTCTTAGTGCTGAGCACATTTTAATCATCTTAAGATCATATGATCGCTCATCATCACTCTTTGCCTTTGAATAAGCAGCCGTAAAATCAATTCGCTTACCACTTTCGTCAAAACAATTTTTCTGACTTTCTCGCGCCACAGACTCCAAATTTGTATTAGCTGCCATCCCCACCATTACATTGTAACGTAAAGTACCAGGCAAACTCGATACGTCAAGCGATTCTGGATTACAATCCTTTAGTTCCTTATCGGAAAATTTACCATCCTTATTACTATCCTTACAAATTCCAACATTCTTTATAGCAAGATCATAGTTAGCAATTGCTTCATCGCGCTTCTTAATCACCTTAGCATTAAAATTCATATACTTAATTAAGTAAATAGATACCACAATGCTTACACCAAGCAGTAGTGACGCGCCCAGTGTCGCCAGCATCATCTGCTGCTGTAGCTTATTGATTTGAAATCGTTTTCCAAAACTTCTTTCTGCCATATCTACCTACTTTCGTTTCCGCTATTTTTATTTTCTGTTTGTTTTGTCGATTGTGAGCTACATTCTGTATCGTCAGCCCTACAGTCCCTGGCGGGCGCCGCAAACATCCCTTTGATTTGCTGATACGAATCCGTCACATTCTGTCCAGTTGGCCCAATTGTCATAATATGCTTATTGTTATAGGCAAAAAGCACAGGATCAATTGCAAGCACCGCTGAAAACCTTAAAACTAAGTTATTATTCGCATCCCGACCATTTGAAGAATCCGTAATTTGAATCCCCTCTGGTACCATTTTACAGTTATTCTCTGCACTCCACTTCGTCACGTTCTTATCCCCCTCAGACACCTGATTACCCGTATATTTAATACATTCACTTTCAAAATGTGGCACACCATTAATCTTGCCCTTAAGATCCATTGATGGCTTATAAATCGAGTTCTTCACGTTCTTAATTGTGATAGTTTCAGTCTCTGTTCCATTTTCCGTCTGCGTATTACTTTCTCTAGAAGAAGCCAAATCATCCGCAATTCCATCTTCAGATGTTTTTACCTCGGCTCCCTTACTCCAGATATCAAATTGTGGTGTGCGCCAGATCTTCTCGTCTGGAATTATAGTTTCAATCTTAGTTACCGTCTTCTTTTTTGAATTTTCCACCTGGCCAAGCGAGCCATTAGTTAAATCAGTATTTTTAACAGAAGAATCCGCTCTTTTATCGTTTATTGTCTTATCATCCTCACTTGTATTAGCATGGTCATTACGCCCCGGGTCACAATCGACCTTCCCTCTTGTCCAAATTACATACACATTACCATGTTCAGACAATAAGTTACCTTTCTCATCAGTTTCTTTAATACATCGAGTTGGAATCTGATCTCCCGTTGCTGTAACAAAACGACCAAAGTCATATTTCATCATATTCACGGATTTCTTAAACGACTCTAGTACACGATAATCAATCTTTGGCTCTTCACCCGCATTTGCTTGCGCATCAAAGTTCAATGTTGCCGTATCTAAATTCACATTGAGCTCAGACATTGTAATTGTGTCCGCACCCGATGGGAACAAATTTCTCAAAATTGGAAATACTCGCGACAATACTGGGCGATTCTTATTAATTTCAGATATTTTCTTTAGCTGATCTTGAATTGTCAAAAAATCAGGCAACTCTTTATAAGTTGTAACTTTGTCACTCAGATTTTTTATATGATTTTCCTGGCCAGAAATTAATAAATCTTGAGTACCCTTAATACCACCGAGAACTGCCACGGTAGAAATTGAGGCAATTGACACCACAATACAGATAAAGAATACTAGGTTACGAATCTTCTGTAATCGAATCATTTGCAGCTTCACATCGGGCACCAAGTTTACTTCATATTTACCAGTCTGCCCTGTGATCATTGTTTGCTCATTAGTCTTACCAGAAATTAAGTCTTTAAAGAACTTAGGAATATCAGAAAAAGTCATATTTTTAAACGTATATTTTTTCATTAGTCATTACTCCTTTCCGCCAGACCAATCGCCACCGCAAACTCCGAAGCCACAGGGAGTAGCATTTGCTGCTGTTGAGGTGTTACCTTTACATACTGCCAAGGGTTTCCTTGAATAGTTGCCACACCGGTCTTCATTTCGATATACTCAGCAATGAATGGAATAATTCCTGAAAAACCAGAGAGTACAATACCTCCCACCTGTGCTCCTGTATAACGGTTCTGAAAGAATCTCACCGACTTTGTCAATTCTAAAGCAAAGTTCTCCAAGGTCGAACTTAAAGCGTTGTAAACTTTCCCTTCAAGCTTATCCTGCGCAAGACCAAATTTCAAGATGAATTGTCTAGCTTGATCTTCACGCACTTTTAATGAATCTTCCACCACCTTCACGAAGCTCGCAAGACCACCTGGAATTGAACGTACTAATCTTGGTGAATCCTGATACATCACCACAAGATCCGTCGACGTTTCTCCAAGATCAATAATCATTCTTGCATCCTGTACCCCAACCGGAGCTAATGCCCTCACCATTGAAATCGGTTCTGGCTCCTGCGCAATCACATTTAGTCCCAACCCTTCAATCCTTTCGAGTAATGACTCTGCATAAGCATTATCTACAGAAGACAATAAGATCTCCGCTTTCTTAGCATCGATTGGACTAATCCCAAGTACCGCAAAATCGATTGTCGCATCATCCACCGACATCGGTACATATTGATCAGCTTCATATTTAACTGTATTTACCAGCTCTTTTTCTGGTGCATTTGGCACCTCAATAATCGCGGTGTAAGTTTTTCTTGCCGGCACCCCAACTGCAATGTTCTTAGTCTTAATTCCCGCTTGCTGTCTAGCACCCAAAATAATCTCACCAAGCCTTCTCCTCCCAGCATCTGAATCGTCCTTGGTTAATTTTGGATCGATTGGTACATAAGCAAATTTCTCTAGCACCCACCCCTTTTCAACATTACCAGAAAGCTGAATCATTCTGATCGAATTTGTCCCAATATCCAATGCGAAGAAATCGCCCACTCCATGCAATAGACTCATATTAATGTAATTATAACACAAGCACTATAAAATCTGTAAAGCTTCTTTTGTTTTTCTAATCTCAATATTCTTTACATTCTTGAGTTTTTTATATTCACCCTCTGCCTGAATTTCCACCTCACTAGCCCTATCCCCCTCTTCAAAAGTTAATTTGAATTTCGAAGCTTTCTCTCCTTTTACTCCCACAAAAAAGCCTCGCACCATAAACCAACACATTGTGAAAATATTCTGGAGCGATGCCGTCCTCACTAAAAATTTATCTCCCAAATAATATCCATCACCTCGTACCAATTTTGCCATGCTTTCACCATTTAGGATCACCACATCTGAGACCCCTGCCATCTCAGCTCCGCCTCTATTTCCATCTAATTCAAATCGAAATCTTGGTATAAATCTTTTTCTGTGATTTTTCATAAACCACTTAAACAGTACTATCAAAGAAAAACACAATTTACCACGTTTCTTCCTTAATTTCTCTCGAATCTTACTCTCGTCAAAAATCTCTGTTGATTCCGCCAACATCCCCATCGTAAAATAACACAGTGCAAAACGAAAATGCTCACCATCTACCCTTGATTCAAGTCCATAAACCTCCCCCCCCTTTACCCTTCTCACTGTTCGTGCAATATCGTTAAAATTACCAAATGGTAAAGTGTAGTATCGCACTTTCTTGCCAGACAAAAAAGCAGCATTCACCCCAATTGTTGCCGTCCCGTCCCCACCCAAAGTTACTAAAATATCTCCATCCATCAAACATGCTGCCAACTTTTCCGCATTATCATCCACATTCGTTGGCGCCACCTCATACTGGAAAAAAGTCACGTTTAAAAGACCAGATTTACCAAAAATCGCCTTTTTAATTGGTTTTATCGCTTCAGTTTCTACTCTTTTTGCTTGACTTGATCGTGAATTTACCACTAAAACCACTCGGGTCCGACCACTATTAGCTTCCTCAGCAATCCTCCCCAAAACATAGCTTAATTCTGTTTCTTTTCTTTTTTGTTTCATCCTTACCTCCGCCGCCCTTAATTTCTTTAATTAAGGCCACCAGGTAGAAGTAGGGCAATTATCGCCCAAAACATTGCATAAGCTAAAAGGCCAATCACGATATTAAGAATTCGCGTCTTAATTTTCGCAATCACCGCTGGCTCATTTTTTGAGGTCATATACTGATATCCACAGAAAATAAAACCCGCCGTTGCCGCAATTCCAACCCCAAAAGTCAATATGTTAAGCACCATACCTAAAATCGCGAAAATTCCCGACTTTGCATCGGTCTCATTACAATTAATAATAGAGGTCTGAACTCCGCCACAGTCTGCAAAAACTGACTGTGAAAACGATAGAACTATGGAGGCTAATCCAAAAACCAACACTCCCATCATCATTATCCTGGATATCATCTTTAGTTTCTTCATTTTCGCCTCTCTTCTCTTATTTAATCTGATTAATGTAGATATTCGTGCAACTTTTTAGTATCTTTATGTTTTCTTAGCTTTGACAAAGCCTTCGCTTCAATCTGACGAATACGTTCCCTTGTTACAGCAAACTCAGCACCCACTTCCTCCAAAGTATGTGGACGTCCACCCCCAATTCCAAAACGTAATTTAATCACCTTCTGTTCTCGTTCAGACAATGAACCCAAAATTTCTGCAATCTGTTCCTTCAACATCTGTGCTGCCGCTGCATCTTCTGGCGAAATTCTCCCCTCATCCTCAATGAAGTCACCGAGTACTGAATCTTCGTCCTCTCCATCATGGCCAACTGCCGCATCGAGCGAAGCAATATCCTGCTTAATCTTCATCACATAATCGACCTTATCTGGCTCCATTCCCATTTCTTTCGCTACTTCTTCGGTGGTCGGTTCGCGATTCAATTCATTTGTCAATTTTCTTGTCGCACGTAAGACTTTATTAATAGTCTCCACCATATGCACTGGAATACGGATAGTTCTTGCCTGATCTGCAATCGCACGTGTAATCGCCTGACGAATCCACCAAGTTGCATAAGTTGAGAATTTAAATCCCTTATCTGGGTCGAATTTTTCCACCGCTCTAAGAAGCCCTGTATTGCCTTCTTGGATTAAATCCAAAAAATCTAAACCACGGCCAGAATAACGTTTTGCAATCGATACTACAAGACGCATGTTAGCTTCCACCATTTTATCTTTGGCTTTCTTTTCCCCCTTCACGATACGATAAGCCAAGTCCGTTTCTTCTTCATTAGAAAGCAGAGGAATCTTACCAATTTCCCTTAAGTAAAGTCTTACTGAGTCATCCGCAAATTGATCTACATTCTCTGCTGTGATCTCAAGATCCTCATCCGAAAGTTCATCGTCTTCTGAAAGATCATCTAATCCAGGCTCCTGTGGCCCCATGTCTATATCACGAACAGCAAAAAGCTCCTCGTCTTCATTAATATTCTTGTTATTTTCTTCCACGATCGCTTTTTTCATTACATCAATTTATAACATAAAAAATTAAATTACACAAATTCCAGTTGACAAAATGTCATTGATTTAATAAAACCCCGCCAACCGCAGGGTCTTATATTCTTTCTTAATGCTTACGCATAAAACTTAAGTTTCGTACTAATGTTTTCACTATATTTGGCTTACTACTTTTTGAATAATTAACTAGCATATTTCTGGCCGAAGATTTTTCAAGATTAAAAACGTGACCACTAAAAGTATTTAAGCTATCCATAATATCATAGAGTAAATTCTCTTTTTCCCGCAACGCTTTCTGTTCACTCTCAGATAACCTTCTAAAGTCACTCTTTTCCATCTTACTTCTAATCTTCATACGCTGCCTCTCAAGCTCATTGTATAAATACGAGGCTCCAAATTTTCTATTCTCTTTACTACCCGCCATGTCCTTAGCAAACTTCTTAAACATCTTATCAAGACTTAGCTCTTCTAAACTTTTAGCTACCTCTGCACTATTTTCGGCCTGTGTTTTTAACATCTCAGAAGTCAAATTAGTTCTACTATTTTTATCTTGATAGAAGTTTAAGCCATTTAAGTAAGCTTTTACTTTTCTATCGGCGTTTTTAAAAAAGAAGCTTCTTACATAATCAGCAGCTACCGCTTTTCTTTCATTAGCAATACGCACAATTTCTTCACTATTAAACTTTCTAAGTTCAAGCTTTTCATCGAATTTCTTATAGTCCTCAGACTTTTTCTCATCTGTAAAGGCCTCTATCACCGCGCTAGGCTCATTTGTGCCAATTTCATTTCCCATCAACTGCATAAGATGAAGCTGAAAACCAGTTAACACGCTTAGTGCGGCTTCATATTGTTCTTTATTAACTGTTGGCTCAAGATCCTTATAATCATCTTCCTTAAACTCTTTACCAGTTGCCTGACAGAATTCTTTTGCCGCCTTCATTGGGTCGTAAGAAAATAGCAGTTTATTCTTAGCGGAGAATAATTGATTAAACATTTTAGTATAGAGTGCCTTTTCACCAATCTCCTTACTAAGTTCCAATCCACCATCAATCTTACAGAAGTTTAGAAGTAATGTCGAACCAAGATTGCTACCCTTAAGATAATCTATCTTTTCTTTTGTAGCTTCATCTTTGTATAAATTTCTCAAGTACATCCCACGTAAAGCAACCTTCTCCAGGTAACCTTCACGTTGAGTAATCATCTTTTGTACTTTTCCCACATTCTCAAGGTTAGCATCAAGCACTGCGTCACAAATAAATGCTCCGTTATTAAAACCAGCAGCTTCAATGGTGTTTGCCTTAGGTAGTAGTGAAGCGTAAAACTCATTCATCTCTTGACGTTTTTTCTTCTCCGGGTCAACCTCAGCTTCAGACTTTTCAGGACTTGTTGCCGGTTTATTATGATGTCCTGCCACACCGGTTCGCATAAACTGCCTAAACTGTGCTTGGTTCACTCCTTCAAAATCACCGTTATCCTTTTTATCTGCGTCTTGGTTCAAAGTTGCATCCACCTTATCATCCACAGGAGTCACATCAGCTGAGGTATCCTGATCCACATTCTTAATTTTGAGTACGGACTCTAGTTGTTTTCGTCGCTCTTCTGCCTTGCGCTGCTCCTCTGCCGCTATTTCTGCGACTAGCTTCGCCTTACGTTCTTCATCGTCAACACTCACAATATCTTCTAAGTTATTTCGTTCATCCCAAAGCGCATCAGCCTCACCTCGTAAAGCCCTTAGTTCTTCCCTCTGCTCAGCTGTCAATTTACCGCCATTCATCGCCTTCGCCTCATATTCGCTACACTTCTTGCGAAATTCATAATCCTTCTTATCGAAACGCTTCACGCTCTCCGCATATTTCTCATCTTCTTCCTTCATTCGTTTTTCGGCCAAGAATCCAAAGCGACGCATGTCGAAATCCTTGTTGATATTCTCATTCACCTTCTCCAGCGAATTCAACTTATGATTCATCAACGAATCACTAATCTCCCCTTTTTTATTACGTGCAATAATTGATTCTTTAATACGTGCCGTATTTTCCAGTTTTTTGGTTTTAGTTTCATCGTCATTAACTACTTCCGCACCCTGGTTAATCTTATCCATAATGTCGTTCACGACATATAAAAAAGCGTCATCATTGTGATCCGTATTGTAGTTATTGCTTGCATTTTTTAAGCGATCTTGTGCTTCAAAAATCTGTTTTTTCGCCCAGCCTTCATCAGCAAAGCCCAGTCCAACCTCTTGTTTCATCTGCGCTGAAAGTTCAGCATTCAAAAAACTGACAATTGCCTGTCTCTTTTTGCCATTTCCAATATCTTCCTTAGAAAATTCCAAACCTTTTTTATCTTGTTCTTTATTTTGGTCAAGATTTTTACTCTCGTCATCACCTGCTGGAAGATTATCAATATTATTTCCACCCCCAAGAGTATTCATATTTTTCATTTTTTATTCTCCTATGCCTCAAGATTTGTCATATTTTAATTACGCTAAAAATTCTTCACGAAAATTTAACATTGCCTTTCGTGCAATTTGGGTTGTATCAATACCAGCCTCTCTTACAATCTCCTCGATTAGCTCTTCACTAGCCCGGTTCTCATCGTAAGCGGCATTAATTTTATCTAACAGATAATCAGGCAGATTCATCAAAATCTCCGTCATCACAGCATCGCTCAGTTTTTCCTCTAGTTCTGCTCTTAGCCTGTCTGTTTTTGGTACTCTTTTCTCGTCAATCATCTGATCAACAAACCTTGCAAGGACCTCTTTTTGAGATGTGGTAAAATTATTACCCTCGTCTTTCATGCAAACACCCTTTCAATTAAAATATGACTTTTAAATAAATATACTGCTTATTCTTTAAAATGTCTAGATTATGAGATAAAAAACTACGCAACAAAGCCCTCTCTATTCACGTCTAAGCTGTTCAATCTGCTTCAAAATCTCCACCGTTTTCTCTTCGTCATTCTCAAATTCCACCAATTTTTCTGTCAACTCAGAGATCCTGCGTTTCTTTAATTCTTCCTTGTATCGGCTATTTAAATTTGCCACTTCACGAGCTAACGCTTCCTCCTTCATTCCAGCGTATTTTTCTTCAAAAATCAAAGATAGCTCTTCCAGCCTCATCTCGTCTTCCGGAATTTCGAGCCCTATCTCCTGCCCCACCGCTCCCCCATAAACCAGGATCGCCTGTAAGCTATCCTCAAGACTTTTCATGACCGCCATTGATTCAACTAGTCCAGGCTCCATTGTTTCTTGGTTCTTAGTCGACACCGGCTTTAATCGTACCGTCTCCACTGCAATCTTCTTCGCTTGCAAATCCTCAACTGTCACATCAAGCTTCCTTGCCACCATCTGTTCATAATGCTTTCGCTCAACCGGATCCTCGATGTAAGAAATGATCTTCATTGCCATATCTGAATACTCTTTCTTTCCCGGCCCCGTCATTAAGTTCAATTTACTCTCGTATTTCTTCAAAATCCAATCCACTGCCGGCATTCGTTCTTCCACGCATTTTTGCCACAATTTTGGATCAATCTTGATTAATTCATCTGGATCTTTTGCTTTTCCATAGCCCGAAATTACCGACAATGAAATTCCAATCTTTCCCGCTAGCATGATTGCTCGTTCTGCCGCCTTCACTCCCGCTTCATCTCCATCATACGCAAGCCTAATATCAGTAGTTAATCTCGATAAAATCTTTAAATGATTTTCCGTCATTGCTGTGCCTGAAGTCGCCACCGCTTCCTTCACTCCCGCTTGATGCGACGAAATCACATCCATATTCCCTTCGACAATTACCACAAAATTACTTTTTCTAATCGCTTCTTTCGCCTGTGAAAGTCCAAAAATAAACCGCCCCTTGTTAAATAATCTCGTCTCCGGTGTATTCAAATATTTTGGCTCCCCCTTTTCGATAATTCGACCCGTAAAACCAATCACTTCTCCGGTATTGGCATCCAAAAACGGAATCATCATTCTGCCTTTAAATAGATCACCATCAAACCGGTTCACTAATCCCGCCTCTTTCGCTTCTTGTAAGGAATATCCTTTTTTCTTCAAAAACTCTATCAAGCTATTCTTCGAGTTCGGGGCATAACCAACTCGAAAATCTACGATCGTGTTTCTGTTTAACACTCGACTATAAAATACATACTCACAAACTGCCTTATTTCTCGCTAAACAAACCTGAAAATACTTACATGCTAGCTCTATTGCTTCCTTAGCTCGCATCTTGAGACGCGCATTTACTTCGTCACTCTTATCATATTTTTTTAGTTCCACCCCCGCTTGTGCAGCCAGTTTTTCTAAAGCCTCTCGAAAAGTAATCCCCTCAACTTCCATAATAAAACTAAAAATATCGCCACCCTTATTTGCCGAAAAATCATGCCAAATTCCCTTCTCTGGCGACACCATGAAAGAAGGTGTCTTATCTACACCCCAAGGTGAACGCCCCTTCAGTGTTCTCCCAGCTCTTTTAAGCTCAATGTACTGCGAAACCACATCCTCAATTGGCAACCTTGCACGAATTTCCTCCTTAGCTTCCTGCATTAAGGTCTCATTCTCCAATCTGTCGACTTACATATCATCAGGTCTTCCTCCACGTTTTTTAAATTATACCATCTCAAATCTGTTATGCTATAATAATCACATGGATAAAATGGCATACTTGCAACAAATTGCGAGCGATAATAAACACCATCATAAGCCTTCTGGTTCAGGATTTGATATTCGTTCATATCTTACACCAAGGAATATTCTTATCGCCGTCATTTCTATTTTCTTCCTCATTGGAGCTTCCTTACTTTTTAATACCAAAAAAACTATTGATACTCGTGATCGCGATCTTCTTATTCGTAGTTATTTTATGGCAAAATACCTCAACGAAGAAACCATCTCAAAATACGCTGATCTTCTAAAATCCTCCGACCTTCGCGCCTATACCACCTCACTTAAAACTGTCCTTAGCGAACTCATGCTCTCCGAGTCCAAGTCCCTCACCGAAGAATTTGGTATTGAAGACGTTTCCGATCTTGAAGAAGGTCCTATTGGTCAAGAAGAAAAGTCTAAAAATCAAACCTTAAATTCAACTCTTGAAACTGCTCACCTCTCTGCCCATCTCGATCGCGTTCTCGTTCGTGAATTCACCCTTCAACTCACTTATCTCATCAACTATCAAACCGAAGCTCATGAGCGTACAACAAAATCTGGTGCCAAAACCGCCACCGATACTGAAATCAAAAACCTCACTAATCTCAAAAATAACTATTCCACTTTCAATACTAAAGCCGTCTAGCATCGCTTATGCTTCTCTAGTAGTAGTATTATTTTATATTTAGTTTATAATGAAGGTATGAAAAGTCCCGATTTAAAAAAATTAAAGAAAGATATTACGAAAGTTAATCCAGTCTTAAAAGAGTTTCGCGATTTTATCAATCGCGGTAGTGTCCTCGATCTTGCCGTAGGTGTTATCGTCGGTGGTGCTTTTAATAAAATTATCAGCTCTCTCGTTAACGACGTCATCATGCCTGCCGTTGGAATCATCCTGGGTGGTATCGATTTCACTCATCTCGAACTTACCATTCCAAACTTCTTTGGTGGCTCCGGCGCCGCTCACGTCCGTTACGGTAACTTCATCCAGAACATTGTTGACTTCCTCATCGTCGCCTTCTGTGTCTTCCTCTTTGTCCGCCTAATTAATAAGTTCTCCGCTAAGAAAGAAGCTGACGCTGAACCAAGCACCGATGATAAAATTCTCACCGTTCTTGAAGAGATTCGCGATCAACGTAAAAAGTAGTATTTAGTCTAAAAAATAGTCCCCTAAGGACTATTTTTTAAATCACTACTTATTATTCAAGCTCTTTTGTAAGATTATAACTGAGTCTTGCCATGTCATAAATCTCCTCCAACGGGATTTGTCCGCTCATTACAATTTCAATTCCACCGTTTCCGAAGTATCGAGAAACCATCACCGACTCGTACTGTTCTCTTAGTAACTTCGATAAATTTCTATCCGTTCTTACTTCCACCGTCTTCTTACGATCTACCAAAAAGGCTTTTTCATTTGGCGCAAGAAAAATCTCCCCTTCCTTTTCTCCATTCTTGGCAAACAAATCATTCACTTTATATTCGCCAATCCCTCCAATCTCTTCGATGTGAAATTCCATTTATCCCTTCTTTATAAAACTTAAATAATATTTGATTTCCTCAATTGAACCCTCGATATCATCTAATGCTCGATGCGCCTCCCGCTTGGTAAATTTTTTATTCAATACATTCTCAAAATAAATTTTCCATGCCGAAACATCAAACATTCGATAATGTAGTCTTTTATCAAGTTCTGGCCATTCCTTTACAATAAATCTTTTATCTTGATGGATCGAATTTCCTGCCAAATAGACTTCCTTACCAAAGTTTGCATCAATAAATTCAAGTAGCTCTTTCTCGACCTCAGAAGACTCTCGTCCCATCTTATTCTGACTTACCAACGCTTCGTAGCTTTCTCTATTTCTTTCCCAGAACTCCCCCACCATTCGCTCTTTCATTAATTGCTCCGGCACCTTCACCACAGCAGTCATCTGATTAATCACATTAAATTGCCAGTCAGTTGCAATCACTGCCACCTCGAGTATTCGATCTTTTTCTGGGGAAAGACCAGTCATCTCCAGGTCCATCCATAATAATTTTGCCTTCTTCATTCTACATCTTTTCTGGAACTTCAATTCCTAATATATTTAGACCATGAGTTAATACTTTTAGGTAAGCAAGCACAATAGCACCTCGTTCTACCTCAAATTCACTCCCCACAACTTGCACATTTTCATAAAAGCGACTAAATTCCTGTGCAACTTCGTATAAGTACGTACATAATTTACTTGGCGCCAACTCGCTTACCGTCTCTCCCATTACTTCTTTGTACTGCATAATTTTTTTAATCAAGTTCTTTTCAACATTCTCGAGAATCCACTCTTTCTGTTCAACTTTTTTATTCACCTTCTCAACTTGAGATTCCAATATCTTTCCGAGCACTTTCTGCGCACGCACCGCCGAGTATTGTAAATATGGACCAGAATTACCAGTCATAGACACAGATTCTTTTATATCAAAGACAATATCACCACCAACCTTATATTTTAAGAAAGCATAGCGTATCGCACCAAGTAAGATTTTTTCATCCACAATTGTCGCACCTTCTTCCCCCTTACTATGGCTCACTTCCTTTTGTACTTTTGCTAATTCCTCCCGAATCAACTCAATCACATCAACTGCCTTTAAAAAGTTTCCTTTTCTCGAAGACATTTTTTCCCTACCTGGTAATTTAACTTGACCATGAGTTAAATGCAATGTTCTCTCAGGAAGTTCCGGAGCATACTGCTCTACAGACTTTAACACTACTTTCATATAGTCGATAATGTCATTCCCAGTAATAATAATTGACTTATCAAAATGATAGTCGTCCCATTTTGTAAAAATTAGACCAATATCTTTTGCTTCATACGTTGGTAAACCATTCTTATTAATAAAGACCCTTGTATGTAGACCGTATTTCTCACCCTTAAAAACCACTGCATCATCAGACTCTTCATATACGCCGTTCTTCAATTCCTTAGTCACCACCTCAAGACCCTTACCAGCCACAGTTGACTCTGGATAGTAGCGATCAAATTTAACACCAATCCTCGCATAAAAGTCTTCAAAATATTGATAGCTAGCTTTTCTTCCCCAGAAATAAATCTTAGCCAACTCTAATTCTTCTCTGATTTTGGCACTCCCCCCATTTTCAAACGATTCTTCTAGCTCAGCAATCAACGGTTCTCCCGCCTCAGCAATTTCATAAATCATTTTATTGATTTTAATAATCTTTTGCTTCGCCTCTTCGTCTTCCTCATAGGCTGTCGACCCCTCCACATAGGTTCGCGATAGAAGCTCAGCCTTTTCCGTAGTAGACATTGTTTCAGATATCTCGTCCTGATGCTTTAATAATGCATACATATTTTTTGCCACATGCAACCCCACATCGCCCCCAAAATTCGCCCGTATTACATTTCCCCCAGCGAACTCTACGATTCGAGAAATCGCATCACCTACCATCGAAGTATACAAATGTCCTACATGAAGAATTTTAAAAGGATTTGGATCAGAGAATTCACAAATAACCGTTTTATTCAAATATTCATCTCGTGATATATTTTTCAAAAAGTCTTTTTGATACTTCTCAATTTCTGTTTTGTAAAACCCGTCACCAAGTTTAATGTTGATAAATCCAGGCTTTGCAATTTCAATGCTAGAGATTACTTTTTCGGAAGCTACGTCAAGTTCTAAGGTTTTTTCACGAATCTCTTTAGCCACCTCATACGGATTTCTTTTTAAACTCTTCACCAAACTCATTGCCACATTTGATGCGAAATCCGCACCCGTTCCCCTTGGTGCTTCTACTAAGCTAACTTCGCTCTCAATATCATACAATGCTAGGATTGCAGACCTTAATAACTCTCTGATTTTTTCCATACCTATATTTTATCACACAAAAACCCCACCCCTTATAAGTTATAAGGAACACTCCTTACCCTATTTTTTAGCTATCGTATTCATAAACGATTGGAATAATGGATGCACATTTAGCGGTCGAGATTTTAGCTCAGGGTGAGCCTGCGTAGCTTGGAAGAATCTACAAGCAGGAGCCTCCACGAATTCCACCAATTTACCGTTTGGCGAAGTCCCCGAAACCTTAATTCCTCCTTTTTCAATTTCCGGTAAGAACTTCTGATTCACTTCAAAACGATGACGATGTCTCTCTACAACTTCTTCTGCACCATAAATCTCCGCGGTCTTACTGCCTTTTACTAACTTCGCCTTGTAATCTCCAAGCCTCATCGTTCCTCCAGTTGATTCCTTCCCCTTCTGATCATCCATAATGTAGATTACATTCGTCTTAGCTTCTGGGTCGAATTCTTCAGAAGTCGCGTCCTTTAATCCAGCGCGCCTTGCAGCTGCAATACATGCCACTTGCATTCCTAAACAAAGTCCAAGATAAGGCTTATCATTTACTAAAGCAAATTCCGCAGCCTTAATTTTTCCTTCAACACCGCGCACCCCAAAACCCCCAGGCACCACCAAACCATCTACTGCAGCAAAATCTTTATCGTCAGCCTTCTCTGCATTAATCCACTTTATTTCAAGATTCACCCCACTCCAGGCTGCTGCTGCTTTTAATGCCTCAGTTACACAGATATAGGTATCCTCATTCCCCACATATTTAGCCACCAATCCCACCTTCACGGTTTTCTCATATTTTTCTGCTCGTCGTTTAGAAAACTCTAACCATTTTGTCATATCAGGTTCACTTGTATCTCCCACAAAATCGTTCAAGATTTCAAGCACTCCAGACTTTAAAACGTTAAATGGTACATCATATACGGAATCAATGTCAGGTAAATTCAGAACAGCTGTATCAGAAATACCCGAAAAACGTGCAATTTTCTCACAGATTTCTCTTGGTGCCGGCTTTTCCGTACGACAAACCACCACATCTGGAATAATTCCAAAGCCTCTCAAGTCCTTCAGAGCATTTTGCGCTGGTTTTGTTTTTAACTCTTTTGAAGTATTAATCCATGGCACGTAAACCACATCTACATACAAACAATTTCGACGACCGACCTTATTTGCAAACAATCTAATAGCTTCAATAAAAGATAAGCCTTCATAATCTCCAACCGTTCCACCTACTTCCACAATATGTATATCTGAATCTTGAGAAGCCTTCACAATCTTCTCCTGTACCAAGTTTGTAAAATGTGGAACTAACTGCACAGTTTTACCATGAAAACCACCAGCTCGCTCTTTTTCAATCAATTCTTTAAAGATCGAACCAGACAATGTAATCGAATAACGATTTGTTTCAAAGTCCAAAAACCGCTCATAGTGTCCAAGGTCAAGGTCAGTCTCCACTCCATCATGCGTTACATAGCATTCACCATGCTCCACCGGATTTAACAGTCCCGCATCCACATTGAGATATGGGTCACATTTCTGCATCGTTACTTTATAGCCTTTGGCCTTTAAAATCGCCCCCATCGAAGCAGCCGTAATCCCTTTACCCACACCAGACAACACGCCACCTGTCACAAAAATATATTTACACGGTTTACCACTATTTTTTCTCGACTCCTCTTTTTTTGTTTCCATATTTTTATTTACCATGGGACACCTCTCCTTTCGCCCACGCTTTAACTTTTTCTAAAACAAGATTCACCTCTGAATCAATACCTTCATTTTAGCATAAACACTAAAAATAGCTAGCGTTATGCTAGCTATTTTCTATGGCTTTTTAATTGAGAGAACTTCCCCATAGGAGTAACATTACATCCTGATTACTTCTTCATTAGAGTTTTTTCCTTCAACTGATATACAATATCTGCCGCCTTCGCTACTTTATCACTATGCGTTACTACAATTACGCATTTATTATCTTTATGTGCCACATCTCTTAAAATTTGGATAATCTCTTCCGTCGTCTCTTCATCCAAATTTCCCGTTGGTTCATCCGCAAGTACAATCGGCGCACTCGATACTAGTGCCCTTCCAATCGCCACACGCTGTTGTTGACCTCCCGAAAGATGCATAATATTTCGGTCTGCCATTCCTTTTTCTAACCCCATCCTCTCCAAAATCTCACCATCTGCTTTTGAATTCACCAATTTCAAGTTTTCTAACGGCGTTAAATAATCAATCAAATTATAATTCTGAAACACCAAAGCGATATTATGTTTTCTATGATACGAATATCCCATCGCTGCAATATCAATCTTATCCACTAAGATCTCACCCGCCGTTGGCGTGTCTAGTCCCGCCAGTAGCCCTAGAAAAGTTGATTTTCCTGAACCAGATTTTCCTACCACTGCGTAAAATTTCCCTTTTTCAAACTCCACACTTGTTGGTTTTAAAACCTGTACCCCCGTATTTTCGTAAGTAAATTCCACCTTATTCATTTTTAAAATTGACATATTTCCTCCTATTTCATCTTCGTTAAAATTGCTTTAGGTTTTAATCTCATCACCGATATTGAAGCTCCACTCACCGCCAAAAAGATCACCGCCCCACCACACATATATGTTCCGAGATAGTCAAATAAATCCAACTGTTTTCGGCTTAGAACCACATCCGTTATATTCCCTGACTGGTCAGGATTCGCCTCACTCATAATCTTCTCAGTCAAAACTCCGGCCGACAAATTTCCTAAAAATATTGCTGGCCCAAAGCTAAGTGTTGCAATTATTATTAATTCAATCAGCATCTGCCAAAAAATATTCATCTTTGTCTTACCAATTGCAAGTAGCGTTCCAATTTCGTGAATTCTCCCCCTGAACCAAAATAGTAGCACAAACCCTAGGATTAACCCCCCCATCGCACTCACTCCAATCAAAATCTTCACCAACAATTTTTCTACATTTTCTATTGTCTGATAAATTGCTTTCTTTTTTGCAAAGTTATTTTCTAAGCTCAATTCTTTCCAGTTTATTTCCAGTTTTTTGATTGAGTTAGTCACTTCTTCCACCTGCTTCGGGTCACTAACTAAATATTTTACCTGCTGATATTCTAAATTCTTTTTAAACTGCCCCAGTGTCTTTATTCCTACAAAGAATCGATTTTCAATCATCTCCGACCTGAAGGTCTGCTGACTATCTTTTCCTGAAAACACCCCCACTACTTTTAATTTGAGTTTCTTTTTGTAAAGCCCTACTTTAATTTCATCACCAACCTGAATTCGGTTTAACGTTGCAAATTCCTCGTGAATTAGTACTTCATTCTCCGCCCCATCAGATATTCCCCTCCCCTTTATCATTTCGTACTTTCCATTCAAGAATTCTTCGATTCCCGCACTTTCACTGATAAAGCTAGCCACCAAAGTCTGACTTTCTTCTTTTCGATCAAGCGTCACACCCCCTTCGCCACCCTCTACCAACTTATAGCGAGTAACGTCTAGTAGCTCATCAGCTCGAAAATTCGCTTTTTTAACTCCCCTAACTTTTAAAATTTTTTGTGCTTCACTATCTTTAATCAACTCTCGTCCCGCCCTAAGCGTAAACCCTGCATGAAAATTTTTATTCAAAGTTTCTTTTAATCCATTAGTAGACTTTCTTACCACTGCACCAGCAACGAGCGCAGTGAAGATTATGCACATAATAAGTAGTAGCGCTAAACTTCTTACCCATTTTCGTCTCACCGCCAACCAAGCACGCCAAGCCGCTTCCATTCTTTACTCCATTTCCATCAACAATTTTTTAGGCTTCAATTTTAAAATTGGTGTTGCCGCAATTAATACTGAAACAATAATTGTTATTACTCCAAAAATTCCCGTACCAACTAATAATTTTGGCTCAACCTTCACTTCAATATGGTCAATTGTCTTCGTTGACACTGAAGAGTCTGCATCTGCACCAAAATTTCCTCCTCTAAGAGACTGATTAATCTCTTTAGTCGTATTCTTTGATGCCTGCGCCACTAAATCATTTCCAATATTCTGCGCTACAGCCTTTGACGTAAAGTATGACAACCCAAAGCTCACTACAAAAATCATTAAAATCTCTAGGCAAAACTGCAAAACAATCTTCGTTTTAGAGACACCAATTGCCAGCAGAACCCCGATTTCTTTTCTTCTCTCATTGATCCACAGAAATAACACTAGCGCCAGTACTCCAATTCCAACTATCATACCGAGTACCATTACTCCAAAGACCAATCCATAAATTCCACTGAGTGTACTTGTGATACCAGCCAGTTCTTGTTCACTTTTTGTTAACTGATACATTTTCCAGTCTACTGGCAACTTTTTTGCTTGCTCCAGTACTCTCCCCATCGTACTAATATCTTTTGCAAAAAAAGTTACATTCTGGTAGATTTCATTATCTAAATTAACCTTATTTACTTTTCTCGTGGTTGCAAGGTCTGTGTAAAAAATATTTTCAAATAACTCTGAACGTACCGCCGCCTTTCGAGAATTCTTACCACTAAAAATTCCCACAATTTCCACTTCCGCCGACTCATGAGATTTTTGTAAATTGTCCGGATCATACGGATTGGCCTGAACTTTTAATTTACTTCCCAGCTTTAAGTTGTTATGCTTTGCAAAATCTTCATGTACCAACACCTTAAATTTATCATTTTCCGTAATATGTCTGCCGGCAACTAATTTAAATGTTTCGGTGCGAAATTTAAGCTCATGCTCCGAGTCATTTACACCCATAAAATTTACTGCTTCGCCATACTCTTTTTCTTTTTTTGCATCGTAATCTGAGACCCCACCTGGTAACCTAATCTGCTTCGCATTTTTTAAGTCCACCAAAGCGTCCATTCTTCTCACGCTGCCAGTCACCCCATCAAGCCTCGCAATCTGCTCAATGTCTTTATTCTTTACTGTACCCGCCCCTCTCGGTGTCCCCATATTAAACCTAGCATTATTCTCCAGCACAAAAGCACTTTGTACCTTCTTCCCGATCTCGCTCGCTGCCTGATCAGTCGCATTTTTAATTGCTAAACCACTTAAAATCACTGATGAAATCAAAATTAAAATCACCATCATGATCAAAGTTTTCATTTTCTTACGTGTAATAAAATGCCACGCTCTTTGTATTACTTCCATATTCTTCCTTTCTACGTTAGAATATCATTCCAATGTGAAATTAATATGAAATAAAAAATAAGAACTCAAGCAGTGTTCTTATTTTTTAATAATTACCCTAAAAATGCTTCGAGCTTTTTCTTTAATTCACTACCATCAATTTCCGCCAAACGACCACCAGCCAACCATTCTTCATTGGTAATGTCAATCAAATCCAGTTTGTGATTATTTATAAAATCATCCAAATCTTCATCATTCTTAAATTCGAATTCCAACACTGCGAGACCAGTATGTCGTCCACTAAAAATATCTAGTTCACCCTGCCACCCAGCGACGTTCACAATATAGCGTGTTTTTTCAACATTTGACTCAATTCCAGCAGCTAATGCAAAAAATTCTTCACTCGATAACGGGATACTTGTTTCCATCATCTTTGTCGAATCTCCCTCCATTAACGGGCGCTTTCTCGTAATCACAAATTCATCATTTTTCTGCCTAAGGCGCAGATCCTTATGGGCATCCCCATTAGGCACATAAACATCGTTCATCATTTTCTTAGAATCTGCCACGACCGCCTCCATTAGTTCTTCAATCTTCTCTGCCGGCACCAAAAAACGTTTCTCAATTTCAAGTTCTTGCATATTTACTCCTCGCTCATAATTATTATTGCTACTATTATACTAAAAAACGGAGCATCGCTCCGTCTATGTTTTATCTAATCATATATCAACGATTAAACTTCTCTGACATATTGCAGCTCCATAAACTAATCTGAAATTATTTCATTTTAATAATTCAAAAATCGTATCATAATCAATTTCCATTGAAATATCTTTATTATATAGATCAATCTCATTATTTGCTTCAAGAATACTTAGATATTTTTTATATTCACTAGATTCATTCCAGTGGACCCCTTCGTCAATCAAAGTCTTATAATAATCAAGAAAACCCGGCTGAAACTTATAGTGTAATAAAATATGCCTGAGTGGAATATTATTTAATTCGTATGGATAGATAAAATGATCATTAGCAATAAACTCATTTCCAGTGTATTTGAATAATGATATTTTTTGAATACTAGACTTAATCCCGAACACTCTTGTTCTCATACCACCATAAAATCTTAAAAAATCACCCGGCTTCGACTCGCAACAATACCCACACCTATCCACATATTTCCACTCAGCTATATTCCTTTTTGACAAAATATTTCCTTTAGGATAAGTATCGACCATCAAACTTTTTGTTAATAAGACCTTATCTTTTTCCAATTTTGTAGTATAGTCACCTATATTCATTTTTCTAAAATGAGGGAAAATAAATAGCTCATCAGAGTCAACAAGCAAATACCATTTATTAATTCCATAATAATCAATAATCCTCTGCTTAATTGCACATTCCTTATTACAATTAAATACGCCTAACCATTGCCACACATCAACATCAATATCGAAACTATCGATGTATTTTTTAATCACATCAAGCTCTTCGGGTTCACCACAACCGACTAAAACAAATTTATTTACACCAATATCTATATAATGAGCAATCCATTTCTGGAAAAAATCTCCAAAATTTCTAAAAATACAGACACATATAACTTGATTGTTTTGCGCTATATTCACACTCCCGTTAATACCGAATACTAACCTAAGATCATCATTGAATCCATCTCGTAGTTCCGTTAAAATCATATTGTTAAAATTAATGTCATTATATTGTTTCGATACCACTAAAGAAAGATAATCTCTCGATTTTAAATAATTGACACCACTAACTATGTATTCTCTATGATTAATATATTCCTGCGTTATCTCAGTAAGTTCATTTCTGGTTTTTCTAGCCTCGTTAAAATCAACATTGTCAATGCATATAAAATCACCCTTATTTAAGTGAGCTGATTTTATATTCAAAATCCGCATCAGTGATGAAATTATACTTCCATGAGATACGATTAATATATTATTATTTGTGAAATTCTCATTTTCTAAATCTTCTAGAAAACTTAATAATCTATTATATATCTCAAATTTATTTTCACCATATTTTCCAAATCTTACAAAAAAGTCACCATTCTTTTGCCTTCTACGCACATCATCCAATATAGAATCATTTTTCTTTTGATTATAAGTACCGTAATCAATTTCACGAATTCTATCGTCGGTTACAAATTCAACACTTGGCATATATTTTCTAACCAGGTTAGCAGTCTGAACCGTCCGAAAAATTGGCGAGTAATACACTTTGTCTATTCTTCCTAGTTTGCGTGTACTCTCCTGAACTTTCTGGATACCATCTGTAGTTAAAAGTGAGCAAGATAAATTATCAGAAGAAAAAACCTGTTCGACATTATCTTTCGCCTCACCATGTCTCATAAAAATCAGCTTCATTTCATAACCTCAATTATTTCATTTATTTTAACATCCCAAGAATATTTTTTTACTTAAACGAGATCTCAAACTTCATCCCACCTTTATACGCAGAAAACCGATACTGCAAACCGAGTCTTGTCAGAATGTTTTTTACAAAATAAAGTCCCATTCCATTCCCCCCAACCTCATTATCTCGTCGATAGAATGGATCAAACAGCACTGGTACCTCTTGCGCGCTAATCTCCTCTCCAAGATTCCAAATTGAAAATTTCCCTTTTTCACAAATAATCTTAATCACACTCCCTGCTTCTGCATATTTCACTGCATTGGAAATTAAATTTGAAAACACTTCTCGCATTGCCGATTGGCTTGTCTGTATTTCCATCCTAGAAATCCGACTTTCAAAAGCAATCCCCCGTGTCTTCGCTAGTAGTTCATATTCAAGAATCACCTCCTGCACCAAATTACCAACATCAACCCTCGCTTTATTTCCTTCACCAGCGCGACTTGTATACAAAATTTGTTCAATCATCTTCGACATCTTTTCCACCACCAAAATTGCCGCCTCAAGTTTTTCCGGATAGTCTTCCGTTCTCACTGTACCAATCAACATATTTTCCAGCATGATATGCAAACTTGAAAGTGGCGTCTTTAATTCATGTGAAGCTCCGCGGATTAAATCGACTTTTTCTTTTTCAAGCTTTGAGATCAGTCCCTTCTCTTCCTCGAGCCGTCCAATCATCTGTCTTAAGTTCAAATATAACTTATTAATATCTTCAGCAAGCTCACCAATCTCATCATCTCGTCGTTCTTCACAGTAGACTTCTTCCATTTTTTGCATTCTTCGTGTCACTTTTGCTATTCTTTCAATTGGTTTTACAAAAAGTCTCGTATAAAAATACGAAAATGCCAAAGCCATCAGCATCGATACCGAAAACGACAGTGGCAAAATTTTCAAGGTCGCATTTCTAGCCTCATTCAAAGATTCTACATTCGACAACATTTGCACCAATACTTTCCCCCCCTTTACGTCTTTTACTTCCAACTTTGATACCAAGATTGACCCCAACTGTCTATTATTAACAAGTGGTACTGTATCGCTTCCCAAAAGATCTTCCGTCACAATATCAGCTTCTGAAAATCCCTGTAAATGTTGTACTTTTCCGTCAATCTTCAAATTCAAATTTACATTTTTTTGTATCGCAAATTTTTCACAAATCTCACGAATTTGATCAGCTGGCTTCTCCGAAATTCTCACACGAAGTTCTTCTAAATTCTTTTCCGCTAGTAACTGCTTCTCAGCCGCATAAGTTTGATTCATTAATACATAGATAAGTCCATGTACAATCAAAATTAAAATCAAAAAAACTAGAGACATACTAAGAAATGTTTTTGGGAAAATCCTTAACTTACTAAAAACGGTTTTCTTATTTTTCATCATCATAACAATATCCCACCCCTTTCACAGTCTCGATACAATTTATTCCCAATTTTTTTCGTAAGTTTTTTATATAAACGTCCACTACACGATCATATGGAAAATCATCATCCCACAATTCTTCCAAAATTTGTTCACGCCTCAACACTATTTTTGGATTTTCTACCAACATCTTTAACAGTTCAACTTCCTTTGGTTTTAAATCCACATCAGATCCATGTAGATATCCCTTATATTCTAAGAAATCCACCATTGCATCTCCTCGCACCCACCTGGAATTCTCTGTTTTTTCTTCTTTAGCTTTTGTCCGACGTAATAATGCCTCAATCCTTTTCTCTAAGATCAATAAAGAAAATGGTTTACACAAATAATCATCCGCCAAATTGTCAAAACTAGCTAGTTGTGTACCCTCATCACTCAGCGCCGTCAACATCAAAACTGGTGTTTTGCTTATTTTTCTAATTTTCTTCAAAACCAAAATTCCATTCATTTTTGGCAACATTACATCCAAAATTACCAAATCAAACGCACCCTGCGAAGAATCACAAAATTTTTTCACTGCTTCTTCCCCATCTGCAGCCTCCGTCACTGAATATCCTCTAGAAGACAAAAAATCTCGCACCCCCTCTCTTGCAGTTCTTTCATCCTCAACTAATAAAATTCGTTGCATCATTTCTAGTATACTATCTTCTTAACTCACTTCTCTGATAATCTCGTACTTATTTGCTAGGTTTATTGAAGTTATTTTTCAATCCATTCGATTAGTTTCTCTATTGCAAGATTCTGGTATATGGTTCTTTTTTATCATTTCTATAACTATGATCTGCATTTTTGATCTCAACAACCTTAGCTGAATTACTAACAATTTTTTCAATTTCGGATGGTGATGCAAAACGATCATTCTCTCCTTGAATAACAAGTTTTAGATTATTTTTAATCACAGCTCGCTCAATATCATCAGGTATATAACCAAGAATTGCTAAATCTATTTTGTTATCTGGATATCGCTCTAGGTAATAACTAGTAACAATACCGCCGAGTGATTTCGCTATAATCCCTATATTTTTATATCTCTCAGAACGGATAAAATCTACCACGCATTTTAGAGAGGTCACTTCTTCTTTTAGTTCTGCTCCGCTCGAATTATTTTCTCCGCGATCACAATAGGGGAAATTAAAACAAATGACACTATTCTTTGTCATTGCAATAGCATCAAAAATAGATGTAATAAAACCAGTCTCCACGCCAACTGGACCACTACCATGTATAACAATATACGCCTTTTCTCCGCCATTCTTTCTATAATATTTATATGTAAGTTTATCCATTTTCTCCTTTTAGACTTTAAAATCTATTTTTAGCAACAATTTACAAAATAATTCTGAAATCTGCATATTTATCAGCAAACGCTTCTTCGATTTTCTTACCAGTTTTCTCGAGATATTTCTTTACAAGATAGTAGCCTAAGGAATAACCCGACCAGCGTGATAGTTTATCATTACCATTAAAGAATATAGTATCGTAATCGTAATGATTGGAATCAAATTGGTCGCGAAGTTCTTCAAGAATCTTTTTATTCTTTTCATCTGTTCGTTCAAGAATTGTTTTGATAAAAAATGTTTTTTCTTCTCGATCTTTGACAAACTCTGCTTCAAGATAAGTTGCAATACCCTCGCTAATCATGCCATCGAACAAAGAGTTAATCCACTCATCATTTTTGCCCCAGCGAGCGGCGTGGCAAAGTTCACGCGCCACCATTTCGGAAATCAGGTTTTTGGTTGCTTTTTCTTCATTGATGGCAAATTCAATAAAATCGGAAGTCCTAGTACGCCCGCCGACTCCATCTTCCGGAATAATGATATCGTATAAGCGGTTAGTTACTAGAACATCAATATCCCAATCAATATTAAGTTTTGAAAATGCATATTCTTCTGCCATTTTTATGGCATTTTCAATCATCTCTTTTTCATTAGAGAGATTACCATTTGGGAAGATTTGTCAAGGACATAAACAAAATTTTTTTGATAAATTTATATCTTCTCTGTTTCTCTCTTGATTAGCTTTAGTATTTTATCCTTGTATGTTTCCTCTGTACCTTGCTTGAAATGTAGGTTTACGGTGTATTTTGTTTTTCCAATATCCATTATTAACTGTTTATGTTGTGGTTCTTTTATTACTCTTTTTTCTTCTTCCATGTGTCCTCCTTTCCGTTTTTAAGCAAAGAAAAAACAGCAAACCTTTTTGATTTACTGTTTTCGTGTTAGCTTTTATTGAATTGTTAGTTTAGTAAGCTAAAAATATCCTACTTGCAATACTCTTTTATTTTATCGGCATATTCAGTCAAAAGATTCTTTGAATAAATTTTTTCATTTCTTGAATTTCTGACTTCTTTCCAAAGAATAGAAGCTACTTTTAATTTGTTTGAGTAGTTGCAACTATTTTCGTCTGCACAGAAATCCTTTAAAAATTGATTCCATTGACAAACCGAATTATCATACTTGGCATAATCCGACTCTCCATAATACACCTTTAGCATATCTTTGATTGTAAATTTGCCATCCTTTTCTCTTTTTACTTTCCTCCAAGCTGTTGCCATATCAGCAGTAAATTTAAAAGGTGTAATACCTGTTACGGCGGAGAAATATTCTCTAAATTTTACATTAAAAGAAAAACCACATTCAAGTAATGGCGTGTCTAATGTAATATTTTCAACTTGCTTCTTTTCATTTTTTATTAATGATTTTTTAATCAAATTACCCTTAAAGTATTGCTCAATAATGTGATTGAGTTCTTGTTTTGTACCTCTATATTCTAATCCTAATGACTTACATATCTGTGAAATTTCTTCACGATACCAATAGTATTTATTAAACTCATCAAACGATGTGATTTTATCAAACTCAGGTCTGCTTTCTATCAATATTTTACCTCCTCAAAACCAATTTAGGTTTTCATCTCAAAATAAAGGAGTTTTAGTTCCTTTATTTTGAGGATTAATTCCGTTTCTCTAACAAGCTAGCACACTCGACGTGATGCGTTTGAGGAAATAGATCCACCGGCTGGACTTTCTTCAATTCATATCCCAACTCTTGGTATAGTTTGATATCACGTGCCATGGTTGCGACATTGCAGGAAATATAGGCAATACGGTCTGCTCCTGTTTGACTACTTGCCTTGATAAAGCTCTCAGTGAGGCCTTTTCTTGGTGGGTCTACTAGGATTAGGCTTGGTTGAATCCCATCTTTAAGCCAGTTTTTCATAGCATTTTCAGCCGTGTCACAAACATAGTGGGCATTGGTGATATTGTTTAATACAGCATTCTTCTGGCTATTCTCTACTGCTTCTGGAATAACTTCAACACCGTAGACTTCCTTAACATGCTTAGCAACGGATAAACCAATGGTTCCAATTCCTGAGTAGGCATCAATAACAACATCATCTTCTCGTAACTCCGCAAAGTCAATGGCTGTTTGATAGAGTTTTTCAGCCATTTCTGTATTGACCTGATAGAAGGCTGGTCCAGATATTTGGAAGTCATTTCCCAACATTTGGTCGGTAATGTAATCTTGACCATAAAGTGTACGCCACTCCTTGCCGAAAATAGCATTGGTATTCTGTTCGTTGATATTTTGCATGACAGAGACAATCTCTGGGAATTGCTTGATTAGTTGTTCAATCAATTGGTCAACACGGAAAACTTTTGGACGAGTAGTTACCAAAATAACCATGATTTGTCCTGAGTAATGACCACGACGCACAACGAGGTTACGAATCAAGCCAGACTGTTCCTTTTCATCATAAGGTTTCAAATCATAACGACGGAGTAAGTCACGTATGACTACTACTACCTCATCAATCACCGGATCCTGGATAAAGAAGTCTTCCAGAGGCATGAGATCATGCGAATTCTTACGGAAAAAGCCAGTTTCTAAGACGCCATTGACACGACGAACGGGCACCTGGGCCTTATTTCGATACTTGACTGGATGTTCCATACCAAGCGTTTCAGCAACCTCTACATCTTTAATACCAGCAATCTTGTAGAGACTGTCTTTGACTTGCTTGGTTTTAAACTTAAGCTGCTCTGGATAGGCAAGATGCCCCAAGTCAGCAATTCCTGAACGTAGATAAGCTAGGTCAAGGTCTTGGTTACGATGAGGTGACTGAACAAGATATTCTTCAACTTTCCCAAAGCCAATTTTTTTATTGACTTTAAGGACCCGCATGAGGATTTTCTCAGTTGGGAGAGCATTTTCTACAAAGAAAACCAAACCTTCTATCTTGGTGATCCCTGCACCTTCATGGGTCAAATCAACAATTTCAACTTCTACAATATCATTTTTCTTTAACATAT
>ERZ773070.64-NODE-64-length-80305-cov-5.871888_pt1 | contig 80305 bp, 64 predicted proteins | sample MGYA00580618_ERZ773070 | MGnify/ENA primary metagenome ERZ773070 (study PRJEB29015, sample SAMEA2738023) | human oral metagenome | biome: human oral; feature: human-associated habitat; material: dental | place: China | collected 2019 ...
TCTGCCAGTTAAGCTTCACCTTATCCGCGGCAATATCATCCGCCGCGCGGCTGCGCGAGACGCCGAACCCCGCCGCAGCGAAAACGGCCGTAGCGAGCCGCGCAAGCCACGCGCGCAAGCCGCAGCCGCCGAAAGCGACACCCGCCAGCCGCCAGCCGCCCAGGCTGACGCCGCAGGCCAGAGCGCCGCTCCTGCCGAAGGCGAAAACGCGCCAGAAAACGAGGCAGGAAACGTGACGGAAAACGTGACGGAAAACGTGACGGAAAACGCTCCTCAAGGCGAGCGCCGTGAACGCCGCGCCCGCGACCGCTATGGCCGCGACCGCCGCCGCAGCCGTGACAGCGCCGACAGCGCCAGCGAAAGCGCCCATGAAGGCAAGGGCGAAAGCGGCAGCAGCGCCGATGCCGCCATGGAAGAAGCCGTGCCCGCCTCCTACTTCAGCCGTGGCGCGGCCCCGGCGGCCGCCAGCGCGCCGCCTGCCAGCGCCGAAGCCGCGCCAGCCGCCGCGCCCGAGCCTGCTCCGGCAGCGCCATCCACCCAGGCCGCGCCTGAAACAGCGCCCCCGGCCCGCGCCAAACCCGAAGCGGCACGGCCCTACGACCTGCCCGTCACCCAGCTATCGGAGCTGATTGAGAGTGCGGGCCTGCAATGGGTGCAGTCTGACCCTGACCGCGTCGCCGCCGCCCAGCAGGCCATCGCCGCCGAGCCGCCGCCGCAGCGCACGCCGCGCGAACGCGCGCCCTTGCCCGTGCTGGACGAAGGCCCGCTGATCCTGGTGGAAACACGGCAAGACCTGCGCCAGGCCGCCATGCCTTTTGACAACGCCTCATAAGCCCTGGCCGGCCCGCCTCACAAACGCGGGCTTCTCCCAAAACAACAGACGCTGAGTCCGCAATCGATTTAGCGTCTGTTTTTATTTTTCTGAATTGATTCATCCATGAGCGGCAAAATCATTGTCATTGACCTCGAAGCCACCTGCTGGGAAGGAAATCCCCCGCCAGGAGAAATCAGCGAAATCATAGAAATAGGCGTCTGCGTGCTGGATCAGGGCACTGGCGCCATCGATAAAAACAGGGGCATTCTGATAAAACCTGTGCATTCCGCAATCAGCCCGTTTTGCACGCAACTGACGACCATCACCCCCGATTTGATCGGGAAAGAAAGCATTTCTTTTGAAGAGGCCTTGCATATTCTTGAGAAAGAATATCAGGCGGGCCAGCATGCATGGGCCAGCTACGGCATGTACGATAAAAACATGCTGCAAAAGCAGTGCGCTTTGCGGCATATTCCTTACCCCATGCACCATGAGCACATCAATGTGAAGGAGCTGTTCCGGCAAGTGACCCGCATTCCCAGAAAAGTGGGAATGAGCCAGGCCCTGGATATTCTGGGCTATCCGCTGCAAGGAACGCATCACCGGGGCGGAGACGACGCCTTCAATATCGCCAGGATATTGCGTTATTGCCTGAATCATTCTGAAGCTGCTATTGAATAAAAGCCCGTTCAGGGCGGATGCCGGCCATGCCGCCAAAGCCTGCAACAGGCGCTGTCCGGGTGCAGGGGCGGCGCAGCGGCCCGCCTGCTTTTTTGCCGCGTGCGGCATATCGCAAACAGACCGAAAACGAGCCATTGGGGCAGGCAGGCGGGTATCAAAAACAAGAGCGAATTCAGAAGCAAAAAATTGGCTTTTGCGCCCGTTTCACTAGGACCTCATGCTATGGATAGAGTAGCGAATAGAAGCGCTCTCTGAACCGGCTTGCGGCCAAGCGATGAACAGGCGCTCAGGCCTGCCCGCAGTGCAGGCAAGCGTGCTCGTGACCGTGCGGGTGGCTGTGGCCGTCCATGTGACCCCATAGCAGCCAGGCATCGCGCCCTTCCAGCAGCAGCTCCACGCGCGCGCCTACGGGCAGCAGCACTTTGGTGGGCACGTGGCCCATGGGCAGGCCGCTGAGGATGGGCGTGCGCGTTTGCGTGCGCAGCCAGCGCACGGCTTCATGGAGGTTGAAGCCCCGGTCGTGCGGCACAGGCTTGTAGGCCGAAAAGCTGCCCAGCAACACGGCTTGCTGCGCGTCCAGCACGCCCGCATGCAGCAGCTGGCAGAGCATGCGCTCGATGCGGTAAGGGTGTTCGCCCACGTCTTCCAGAAACAGCACGCCGCCCTGAATGGACGGCAGCCACGGCGTGCCCGCCAGCGCGCAAAGGGTGGAGAGGTTGCCGCCCCACAGCAGCGCGTCTTGCACGTGCAGCTTGCCGGGCACAGGCGCAGGCTGCGGCGCGAGCAATTGCGCACTTTTAGCCGGGCGCTGCGCGGGCAAACGCCAGCCCGTGCCTTCGCCTTCGCCCGAGAGCAAGTCGCCAAAGCAGGCTTGCATGATTTCGTCTGGCTCGCCAGGGCAGCCAAAGTCGGCGCACAGGGTCGGGCCGGCCCAGGTGATGGCGCCGGTTTGCGCCAGCAAGGCCATTTGCAGGGCGGTGAAGTCGCTCAGGCCCACAAAGCGCGTGCCTTGCTGCGCGGCGCGGGCAAGGGCCTCATAGGGCAGGGCGGGCAACAGGCGCGTGAGGCCGTAGCCGCCGCGCGTGATCAGCGCCACGTCAGCGCCGCTGGCCGCCGCGCGGGCAATGGCGGCCAGGCGCGTGGCGTCGTCGCCCGCGAAGCGCTGATGGCTGGCCAGGGCGGCTTCATCCACCTGCACTTCATGGCCCAGGGCCTGCAGGCGGCGCACGCCGCGCCGCAGGGCCGCGCGATCGCGCACCGCGCCGGAAGGGGAGTAGATGTAGATGCGAGGCATGAGCAGCTTTCAGCGTTTTTTTCAGTGTTGCGGAGCAGCGCCAGGAACCGGCAGACGGCGAAAGGACGGCATTTCCGGCGCGCGGCAGGGCTTGGCGGAGCAAATGGAGCTGGCTGGCAGCCGTTTCAAAATGGCCTTGTCCAGGCTGTCTGAAACGGCATTCACAAACTCACGCCGTCCTGTTCCATTTTGGCGGACAAGGCCGCCAGTTTTTTCGCCGGATCAAGCAAGGGATTTAGCAGGTGGGCGGCGCAATCTTCGGCAGATTGGGCAATGGCCTGCCCGTCGGCAACCACTGCGCCGTGAAATACAAACGGCGGCAGAAACGGCGTTTTCAGCAGGTTTGCCGTCTGCTGCAGCGGTTTCAGAAATTCGCTCATGGAAAAGCTGTTGTAGCCGCCCGCCTGATACGAATCGGCAGGCCCGCCCGTAGAAATGGCGCAGACCCATTCTTTTCCCGCCAAAGCCCCGCCTTTTGGTCCGTATGCCCAGTTGTAGGTCAGCACATCGTCCAGCCATTGTTTCATCAGCGGCGGAATGGAGTACCAGTAAAACGGATGCTGAAAGACCAATCTGTCGTGCGCCAGCAGCGCAGCTTGTTCGGCCGCAATATCAATTTTGCCGTCGGGATACAGCTCGTATGGCTTGCGGACGGTCACATTGGGTTCGCGCGCCAAACGTTGCGCCCATGCGCGGTTTACTTTGGATTGAGAGAGATGGGGGTGAAACAAATTAATCAGTATTTTCATGGCGTTTCCTTTTTCAAATGGGCCGGACTGGGTGGTTTCAGAATGGGGCGGCTTTCCCGTCAGGGCGGACTGGCGGGCTGACATGCCTGCGCCCAAACAGGCGAAAGAGCGCATACGCCAGCGTGGCAAAGGGCCACAGCCAGCCAACCCACTGGGCCAGGCCGTAAAAGTGGATGAAGCGGCCCTGCTCCCACTGCTGCAAATTGGCGGCGTCGTAGGCGCTCAAAGGAGCCTCGTTAAGCAGCCACAGCTGCGCGCCCAGCGCCACGGCCAGCAGGGCCAGGCAGGCGCGCTGCGGCAGGGGCAGCGCCAGCAAGGCCATGAGAGCGCCGCCTGCCAGCCCGCCAATTTGCGGCGCGCGCAGCCAGCCCCAGGCAGAGGCAGGCCCCCAGGTGAGCGCGAAGGAAAGGGCCAGCGTGGCCACGCCCGCCAGCAGCGCGGCCAGCGCAAACGGAACGCGGCGTGCCGCGCCTTGCATCACGCCATAGCCCAGCAGGCAGGGCGCGGCCGCGCCCAGGGCGACGCACAGCACTTGCACGCCAGGCAGCAGCGGCTGCAGCTCGAATTCACGCAGGGGCAGCCATTCCAGCCAGGGCGTGTCTTTCAACAAAGCGGCCAAGGCCGCTTCAACGCGCTCGTACACGTGCCCCAGGCCAAGCGCCACAGGCGTGGGATAAAGCAGCCCCACGGGCCACAAGGCCAGCAGCACTAGCGCGCCGCGCGCATCGGGCGCGAACCAGCGGCGGCGAAAGCGCCGCCAGCGGCCAGCCAGCCCGGTTTTCTCCAGCGCCAGGGCGGCCATCGCGCCTGCGGCGGCCCCGGCGGCGTTCAGGGCCAGGTCAAGATTGGAGGCAATGCGCAGCGGCAAATAGGTTTGCAGCGCTTCCAGCACGAACGACAGCGCGGCGGCGGTCAGCGCAGCCAGCAGCGCGGCCAGCCAGGGGCGCAGGCGGCCGCTGGCAGACCAGGCCAGCGTCAGCAGCAGGCCCAGCGGGGCATAGCCCGCAAAGTTGGCAAGCACGTCAAAGCGCGTCCAGTACTGGGGCAAGGCTTCGTCAATGTAGGTCCACGGCATCAGCCCCTGATTGCGCCAGCCCGTGAAGGGAAAGAGACTGGCGTAGGCAATGAGCGCCACCCAGCACAGCGCCAATGGCGCGGCGGCGGACTTTTCGCTGGGCGGCGGTTTGGCGGTCATGGGCGGCGCAACAGGCGAGGCTGGTCAGAACGGCTTGAGCACCACGAGCAGCACGGCAGCCAGCATCATCAGCACGGGGCCTTCATTGAACCAGCGGAACCACACATGGCCGTGAGTGGGCAGCCGCGCTTCAAAGCGCCGCAGCAGCCGCCAGCACCAGAAGTGATAGGCCAGCAGCAGCAGCACAACGGTCAGCTTGGCATGCATCCAGCCATTGCCCGGCCCCAGCCCGATGCCGTAGCCCAGCCACAGCCACAGGCCCAGCGCCAGCGCGGGCGCGGCCAGCAGCGTCATGAAGCGGTAGAGCTTGCGCGCCATCAGCAACAGCCGCTCGTATTCGGCGCGCGAACCGGGCGCCACCATCGCCAGATTGACGTAAATGCGCGGCAAATAAAACAAGCCTGCGAACCAGCTTGCGATGAAAACAATGTGCAGGGCCTTGATCCACAACATGCACGCAAGTGTAGGGCGCGCCAGAGGGCGCAGGACGCGGGCGGCATGACCTGCTTCAAGCTGCCTGCCGCCGGAAAAAAGAAAACCCCTGATCCGCAAGGACCAGGGGCTGAAAAGCCTCTCGTCAGAAAGGCTCCCGCTCAGGGAGGAAAAGCAGGGCGCCCGAAGGCGCGGACGGAAATATAGCAAAAAAGCTGCCACTTCGTGAAATAGTGCACGATTTTTTTTGCCTTCCGACGAGCGGTTGATTGGACTGGCTGAATGGATGCGCGTGATGGCAAATCAGACAACTGCATCTCTGAATGTGCGCCGCAAGCGCAGCGCTTCGCCACAAAAGGCCAGCTGCCGCGCTTTCAGAGCCTGCTCAAATTCCTTTGAACAGGCGCTCAGCGCTTGATGGCCAGCACCAGCACGCCAGCGGCAACCAGCCCCAGGCCGCCCCACTCATGCGGCCTGGGGCGCTCGCCCAGGAAAACCACGGCCAGCAGCGCCACGAGCACCAGGCTGAATTTGTCCACCGGGGCCACCCTGGAGGCGTCGCCCAGCTGTAGCGCCTTGAAGTACGCCAGCCACGACGCGCCCGTGGCCAGCCCGGAAAGCACGAGAAACAGCCAGTTGCGCGCCGTGAAGGCCGCCACGCCTTGCCATTTGCCCGCCCAGGTGAGAAACAGCGCCAGAGCGGCCAGGATGACGAGCGTGCGGATGAAAGTGGCGAAGTCCGAATCAATGCCTTGCAGGCCCGCCTTGGCGAAGATGGCCGTCAGCGCCGCGAAGAAGGCCGAGGCCAGCGCCCAGAAAAACCACGTGTGTCCGTTCATGAAAGTGCTCCGCAGGCCCGGATTTTGGAGGCGAACCGGGCGCCTGCCTGCGACAAGGCGGCTCCAGAGCCTGTTCGGCGCTTGAGGCCGCGAGGGCGAAAGTGCGGCCCGAAACGAGCCGCCGCGCCGCTTTTTCCCCGCCCCGCGCGGCCAGCCCTGAATAGACCGGGCGCGCAGAACGACAATACGCCTTTCCACTCACTGAAAGAGAGCTTGCCATGATCGATCTCTACTCCTGGACCACGCCCAACGGATTCAAGGCCACCATCATGCTGGAAGAGTGCGGCCTGGCCTATCGCCTGCACCCCGTCAATATTGGCAAGAACGAGCAGTTCGCTCCCGACTTTCTCAAGATCAGCCCCAACAACAAGATTCCGGCGCTGGTCGATAGCGAAGGCCCTGGCGGGCAGCCGCTGCCGCTGTTCGAGTCTGGCGCCATCCTCATTTACCTGGCCGACAAAACGGGCCGCCTGCTGCCCGCTGCGGGCGCCGCACGCTACACCGTGCTGCAATGGCTCATGTTCCAGATGGGCGGCGTCGGCCCCATGCTGGGGCAGGCCGGGCACTTTCGCTTCTTCGCCACTGAAAAAGTGCCCTACGGCATTGAGCGCTACACCGCCGAGGCCAAGCGCCTCTACGGCGTGATGAACGGGCAGATCGAGCGCACGGGCGCCTTCATCGCTGGCGGCGACTACTCCATCGCCGACATCGCCATCTACCCCTGGCTCATCCACCACGAGCGGCACGGCATCGACTGGGCCGATTACCCGGCGCTCAAAGCCTGGTTCGACCGCATCAGCCAGCGCCCTGCGGTGCAAAAGGGCCTGAAGGCATTTGAAAAACAAGGCTAGAATCGCCCGCTTTCACGGAACGTAGCGCAGTCTGGTAGCGCATCTGCTTTGGGAGCAGAGGGTCGCGAGTTCGAATCCCGCCGTTCCGACCATCCCAATAACCGCCAGCGCCCGGCAACAGCCGCGCTGGCGGTTTTTTTCATTCTGGCGCGGGCGCTTGCGTTGCCAGAAGGCATGAAAAACAGGAGCGGATTTGATGGGGTGAAAAATGGCGTCCGCGCTCTTTCCACTAGGACGTCGTGCTATGGATTACATAGCGAAAATAATGCAGCTTGCCCTTGTCCATCTCATGCGAAGGCCCGGGTCTGTTCTTTGTCCTATCGCAAGCCCGCAAGCCGGTGAGCAAGCCGGTGAACTGGCAAAGACCCGTCGCGGTGCGCAGTTCGTGCGGCTCGCCGTGGGCGTGAGGGGCGCAGAAAGCATGAGGGCCGCGCGCCGTGCCTTCTTCGGGCATAGCCGCCTGCACTGCATAATCACGCGCTTCGCGCCGTTTCGTCATGGCCTTGGCATTTGCCGCTGGCTCTTGCCGTTCGGCAGCAAAACAGCCTGGCGGTTTCCGCCCTGGCGAAAGGCCCGGCTGGCCGGGTTTCCATCTTTTTGCTGGCCCGTTTTTTTCGTCTGCCCGTAGCTCAACTGGATAGAGCAGCTGCCTTCTAAGCAGCAGGTCGGGGGTTCGAGTCCCTCCGGGCAGGCTCCGCCGGAGCTGGCGCAGGCATCCGGAAAGCTTGACTCCATGCTCTACATGAATCGCGCCCTGGCTCTGGGCCGGCAGGCTCCCAATGACGCCGATCCCAATCCCCGCATTGGCTGCGTGCTGGCGGCCGCCGATGGCCGCGTCATCGGCGAAGGCTGCACCCAGCGCGCAGGCGGCCCCCACGCAGAAATCATGGCGCTGCGCGCCGCGCAGGCCGCTGGCCAAAGCACGCAAGGCGCCACGGCCTATGTGACGCTGGAGCCTTGCTCGCACCAGGGCCGCACCGGCCCCTGCGCTGATGCCCTGATCGCCGCTGGCGTGGCCCGCGTGGTCGCCGCCCTGCCAGACCCCAACCCCCGCGTGGCCGGACAGGGCTTTGCGCGCTTGCGCGCCGCTGGCGTGCAGGTGCAAACCGGCCCGGGCGCACGGCAGGCTTTTGAAGACAACATCGGCTTTTTCAGCCGCATGGTGCGCGGCCTGCCCTGGGTACGGCTGAAACTGGCCGCCTCGCTGGATGGCGCCACGGCCTTGTCCAACGGCCAAAGCCAGTGGATTACGGGCGAAGCCGCCCGCGCCAACGGCCATGCCTGGCGCGCGCGCGCCAGCGCCATCCTCACCGGCATCGGCACCGTGCTGCAAGATGACCCGCTGCTGAATGTGCGCCACGCCAGCGCCGCCCGCCAGCCCGCCCTGTTCATTGCCGATAGCCAGTTGCGCACGCCGCTGGCCGCCCGTCTGTGGCAAACGCCGGGCCGCTGCATCCACATTTGCACCACCGTGGACAGCGCCGAGCGGCACGCCCCCTACCTGGCCCAAGGCGCGCGCCTGCACGTCATTCCCGCCACGCCGCAGGGCCGCTTGCACCTGCCCGCCTTGCTGCACACGCTGGCCGCGCTCGAAGTGAACGAGCTGCACGTGGAAGCCGGCCAGCGCCTTGCAGGCGCGCTGCTGCAAGCGGGCCTGGCTGATGAATGCCTGCTGTACCTGGCCCCGCTGCTGCTTGGCCCCGGCCGGGGGCTGGCGGATATCGGCCCGCTGGACTCGCTGGCAGCGGGCGTGCCCCTGCGCTTTCACGCCATTGACCGCATAGGCGAAGACCTGCGCCTGATCGCCCGCCCGCCGGAGCGCGACAAGTTCTGGGCTTTTGACGCGGCGGGCGGCCAGCAGTGACGGCGCGGCGCCCAGGCCGTCTGGCGAACCGGCGTTGGCCAAGGAAAAAAACGTCTGGCGCGGCCAACAAAAAAGCTGGCAGCCGCTTGCATTGCGGCCGCCAGCTTTTCGCGCTTCAGGCAGAGAATGTTTCAGCGTTCAGCGTGCGCGCGAGACTTTCGCGCCCTGCACGGATACCCCCGCTTCCAGCCCCACATTGGTGAGCACGAAGCTGGTCACAGGCTGCTCGCTGGTGCGGCTGTCCACCATGCCATTGGCGCCCAGATGGCCGATGGCGGCCGTGGCGTCGATGCCGATGGTCCAGCCATTGCTGCGGCGGAACATTTCCAGCGCCTCGGGCGAGTTGAAAACGTAGATGACCGACTTGGCCTGCCCGCCCGCCTGAAAGCCCAGCGATCCGGCATTGATGGTGTATTCCTGCGGCTGCGCGTTGCCGGCCACGTATAGCAGGCCACGGCCATGCTCCACGCCCACGATCAGGCTGCCGCCCACCACTTGCGGGAACACCAGCGCGCCCGCCGAACGGGCCACCAGCGCCTCGGAGCCTGGCGCGGCGCGATACAGGCGCGACAAGGCTTCATTGACCTGCGCCTGGAGCGACTCCTGCTGCACTTTCTGGTTGGCGTTGTCGTAAAGACCGGTCGTGGTGCAGCCCGTGGTGAAGGCGGCCGCGCCGGCGGCCAGCATGGCAGCGGCGGCAAGGCGGGTGAAAGCGGTGGTTTTGTCCATGATGTGCGTCCTTGAAAAAAGGAAGAAGCGGCCACGCCGCCAGGCCCTCTGACGGCAGCCGGGCATAAATGTAACGTGCGCCGCGCCCACGCCGCCGTGCCAGGGCGGGTGCGGAAAGGCTTCAGGTTGCTCAGGTTAGCCTGGTTGCATTAAAAAAAGGAGCAAATTTGAGAGGCAAAAATACTGCTCAGCGCTTATTCCAGTAAGACATAACGCTACGGATATAAGAGCAAATCTGATCTCTTTTTGCTTTTTCCTTTCTCATCTGAAGGCCGCCAGCGGGCCTTCAGGATTGCTTGCCGAGTTTGGGGTCGTCCAGCGGGCCGAGGTGCGAGGAGCCAAAGCCTGTGGTGCGGTCAAAGCCTGATGAGCCAAAGCCCGTGGTGCGGAAGGCGCTGTTGTGCACGTCCAGCGTGATGTCGGTGAACGAAGGCTCGTCGGCAATCGCGTCTTCATGCATGTGCGCCTGCTGGGCGGCGATGTGGCGGCTGGTGTCGTTTTGCAGGCGCCAGAGCAGGTTGGTGGGCGAGTCGGCGTAGGCCAGGCCTTCTTTGCGGTCGATGCGGCCTTCGTTGATCAGGCGCGCCAAGTCGGCTTCAAAGGTCTGCGAGCCTTCGGCCATGGAGTTTTCCATGGCTTCTTTCACGCCGGTGAAGTCGCCTTTTTCAATGAGGTCGGCCACGAGTTTGGTGTTGAGCATGACTTCCACCGCCGGGGTGCGCAGGCCGTCCACGGTGCGGATGAGGCGCTGCGAGACGATGGATTTGAGCGCCGAGGCCAGATCGCCCAGCAGCGTGGGCCGCACTTCCACGGGGTAGAAGGAGAGGATGCGGTTGAGCGCGTGGTAGCTGTTGTTGGCGTGCAGCGTGGCCAGGCACAGGTGGCCGGACTGGGCGTAGGCGATGGAGGCGCTCATGGTTTCGCGGTCGCGGATTTCGCCAATCATGATGACGTCAGGCGCCTGGCGCAGGGCGTTTTTCAGGCCGATTTGCAAGCTGGCGGTGTCGCTGCCCACTTCGCGCTGGTTCACGATGGATTTTTTGTTGGTGAACATGTATTCCAGCGGGTCTTCAATGGTGAGGATGTGGCCGGTCATGTTCTCGTTGCGGTGGTCGAGCATGGCCGCCAGCGTGGTGGATTTGCCCGCGCCGGTGGCGCCCACCATGAGGATGAGGCCGCGTTTTTCGAGCACGAGGGTGCGCAGCACGTCGGGCAGGTTGAGCGTGTGCAGCGGCGGGATGTCGGGGCTGATGAAGCGGATGACGGCTGAGTACATGCCGCGCTGGCGCATGGCCGAGAGGCGGAAGTTGCCCACGCCGTGCAGCGGAATGGCGGTGTTGAGTTCGCCGGTTTCCTTCAGCTCTTCAATGCGGTTGGGCGGCACGATGTCCAGCAGCAGGTTCATCGGCCCGTCCACGGGCAGCGGCTGCGAGTTGATGGGCAGGTATTCGCCGTTGATCTTGATGGTGGCGGGCGCGCGCGGCGAGAGATAGACGTCAGACGCCTTTTTTTCCGCCATCAGGTGCAGGATGCGCTCCATCATGGAAGCGGGTGCGTTGGACATGGTGTGTTTTCCTTTCCCTTGAGAGATATGTGCAGTGCGGGCCGGGTGCGGGTTGCGGGGGGCCGTAGAGCGGTTTTACATTGAAAAGAGGAGCAAATTAAGGCGGCAAAAAATGGCGTTTGCGCACATTCCACTAGGACTCAATGCTATGAATCGAGGAGCTAGATCGTCTCCGCAACCCATCCCCTTTGGCCTTCAGGGGCGCAGCAGGTCGTTGATGCTGGTTTTGGCGCGCGTTTGCGCGTCCACGCGCTTGACGATGACGGCGGCATACAGGCTGTAGGGCTGGCCGCTGGCGGTCTGCCGGGGCAGGCTGCCGCTGACCACCACGCTGCCCGCTGGCACGCGGCCATAGCTGATTTCGCCGGTTTCGCGGTTGAAGATGGGCGTGCTCTGGCCCAGGTACACGCCCATGCCGAGTACCGAGTTCTCTTCCACGATCACGCCTTCCACCACTTCAGAGCGCGCGCCGATGAAGCAGTTGTCTTCAATGATGGTGGGGTTGGCCTGCAAAGGCTCCAGCACGCCGCCCAGCCCCACGCCGCCTGACAGGTGCACGTTTTTGCCCACTTGCGCGCAGCTGCCCACGGTGGCCCAGGTGTCCACCATCGCGCCTTCGTCCACGTAGGCGCCAATGTTCACGTAAGAGGGCATGAGCACCACGCCCTTGCCGATGAAGCTGCCGCGCCGCGCCACGGCGGGCGGCGCCACGCGCACGCCGCTGGCGGCCAGCGCGGCGGCGTCCATGCCGCCGAATTTGGTGGGCACCTTGTCAAAAAAGGCCAATTCGCCCGCACGCACGGGCGCGTTGTCAGCCAGGCGGAAGGAAAGCAGCACGGCTTTTTTGATCCACTGATGCACCGTCCACCGCCCCACGCCTTCGCGCGTGGCCACGCGCAGGCGCCCCGCGTCCAGCTCGGCCAGCACGTGCCGCACGGCCTCGCGCACGTCGGCCGGGGCTTGCGCGGGGGAAATTTGCACGCGGTTTTCCCACGCGGCATCAATGGTTTGCTGCAATAGCTGGGTCATGGGTTTCTTTCGGGTTGAGTGAGTGAATCAGGGAGATCAAGCAAGGCGCGCTATCACCATGTCGGGTCTTGGCCGTAATCGTTGCGGCCTTCTTCGCTGGGCTGCACGTACCAGAACAGCAGGACCAATGCGCCGATGATCGTGATGTAGAGCAGCTGCCACCAGCCGCTGCGGCCCACGTCGTGCAGGCGGCGGGCGCTCACGGCAAAGTTGGGGATCAGAAAGGCCAGGCTGAGAACGAGCGACAGGTTATCGGCCAGGCGCGGAGATACGGAAATCAGCATCAAAAGCGCCATGTTCAGCAAAAACTGAAACAGCATGAAATACCAGTATTCCGCCCGCCGCGCGCGCCCGGAAAAGTCGAAATATTTCCGGAAGCACTGCTGAATGGCCCACAAAAAGCCGGCGCTGCCGCCATCGCTGCTGGGGCGGCGGCCTGCGCGGCTTGATCTGCTGGCCGCTGCTGCACCGCCAGCGGACCCTTCATGCGCATGGCCGCCAGGCGGCACGGAAGACGGCCCTTGAGCGCGGTGCGCCACTTCCAGCTCCGGCACGGCGGCCACGGCGCGGCCGGGCGCGGCTGGCGGCGGGGGCGGCAGCTGCTCGCTGGCATGCGGAGCCGGGGGCTGGGTCGCCCGCTCCCACAGTTTGGTGAGCTTGCTGGCGCGCACCCACTCGGTCATGCCTTCGCGCCAGACGAGCGTGTCAGGCATGACAGTGCCCTTGCGCGCCAGCCGCGCCAGTTCGCCGCCCGTGCACGGGCCGAATTTCTCTTGCCCAACGGCGTACCACCAGATTTTTTCTGAACCGTCACTCATCACTCATTTCCTCAGGGTTTGAAATCGGTAAAACCAGCGTTCAATCAGGGTTGCCGCTGATGAACGCCGCGATGCGCCGCGCCGCTTGCACGCATTCATCCACCGGCGCCACCAGCGCCAGGCGCACGCGGCCCGCGCCCGGGTTGAAGCCCGCCGCCTCGCGCGCCAGAAAGCTGCCTGGCAGCACCGTCACATGGCACGCGGCATACAGCGCGCGGGCAAAGGCCGCGTCATCGCCGCCAAAGGCGGGCGGCACCCCGGCCCACAGGTAAAACGACGCATCGGGCAGGCGCACATCCATCACCGGCTGCAAGATGGGCATGACCTGCGCGAACTTGTCGCGGTACAGCCGCCGGTTTTCACGCACGTGCGCTTCGTCGCCCCAGGCAGCGGCGCTGGCCGCCTGCACTGCGCCGCCCATCGCGCTGCCGTGGTAGGTGCGGTAGAGCAAAAACGATTTGAGCAGCTGCGCATCGCCCGCCACGAAGCCCGAACGCAGCCCCGGCACGCTGCTGCGCTTGGACAGGCTGGTGAGCATGACGAGATTGCGCCAGCCGCGCCCCAGCTGCATGGCCGCCTGCAAGCCGCCCAGCGGCGGGGCGTCGTCGTCAAAGTAAATCTCGCTGTAGCACTCGTCAGAGGCAATGACGAAGCCGTGCCGCTCGCTCAGCTCAAACAGCATGCGCCATTCGTCCAGCGGCATCACTGCGCCCGTGGGATTGCCGGGCGAGCACACGTAGGCCAGCTGCGTGCGCTGCCACACGGCCTCAGGCACCTGGTCCCAGCGCGGCGCGAAATTGCGCGCCGCGTCGCTGGGCACGTAATGCGGCTCGGCGCCAGCCAGCAAGGCCGCGCCTTCGTAGATTTGATAGAAGGGATTGGGGCAAACCACCGTGGGCTGCGCCCGCGTGGGGTCAATCACCGTCTGCGCCAGCGCAAACAGCGCCTCGCGCGAACCCAGCGTGGGCAGCACTTGCGTGGCCGCGTCTGCCTGCACGCCGTAGCGCCGCCGCAGCCAGGCCGCGCAAGCTTCGCGCAACAGCGGCAGCCCCGCCGTGGCAGGGTAGCCCGCCAGGCCATCGGCCAGCGCTTCATCCAGCGCCTGCCTGATCAGCGGCGGCGCGGCGTGGCGCGGCTCGCCAATACCCAGGTTGATGTGGCGCAGCGCCGCAGGCGGCTGCACACCGGCAAACAACTGGCGCAGCCGCTCGAAGGGATAGGGCTGCAAACGGGCAAGACGGGGATTCATGAAACAGGCCGTAAATACGAAAGGCCGATTGTGACGGACTTAAGACGGGCGCAAAGCCCCCGCCCGCTGATCCGCACAGGCCGGCGTGGCAAATCTGCGGCACTTCCATCTGCAGCGCTTTCATATTTGTGGCGCTGAGCTTGCAGCGAGCCGCTGAGGCCCGCTTCAGCGCTCTTCCTGGCTTTCTGCCAAGATGGAATCAAAAATAGGAGCAAATTTGATGGGGTTCAAATGCCGCTCACCGCGGTTTTTACTAGGACGTCATGCTATGGATTGATGAGCAATAAAAGAGGCTTTCAGAACTGTGCAACGGCTGTGGGCGCTGGAGCGGGGCAGTTTCTAGGGCCGTCATAGAGCAGGCATTGGCTTTGTGATGGATGCCGCCCGCGCCCTTTTGGGGGCGCGTTGGGGGCGCGCTTTTGCTTGCTTGCCTACCTGCACTTGCGTCCGGCGCGCGCCTGGCTGGCTGCGCCGGCGGCCATGAGGGCGAGCAGGGCGCAGATGGCGATCAGGCGCTGCCAGTCGGTTTCGTCGCTGCCATCAGGCGGGGGGGGCGGCTGCTGGCGTTCGAGCTGCATGCCGCGCACGGTTTCGGCGGGCGGGGCGTCGGCGGCTTGTTCGGGCGGTGTTTCGGGCGGTGTTTCGGGCGGTTGTTCAGCCTGCGGCTGGGCGGGCTGATCGGCCGGGGCGGCCGCAGCGGGCGCTTCCAGGCCGAAGCCGGGGGCCGGGGCTGTGCTGGCGGGGTCATTGACGAAGGCGGTGAACGGGGCGTTTTCGCTGCGCACGTCGTATTTGCGCGCGAGTTCGACGTAGCGGGCCTTCAGATCGGCCAGCGTTTGCTCGTCGGTACGCCAGTAGCCCTGGCGGATGGCTTCGACCATGCGCTCGATGGTTTGGGCCTGGGCGTGGGGGTTGTGCTTTTCAAACCACTGGTTCAGGCCCAGCTGGTGTTTGTCGCGCACGTAGACATCCATCATTTCCTGCCATTGGTCGTCGCGCACGATTTCGCGGGAGACGGCGGTCCAGCCCCAGAAGTTGTTGGTGGCGTCGAGCACTTCGAGCGTGCCGGCATAGCCTTCGGCCATCAGGCCCTTGATGTAGCCGGGATGGAACTGGCGGGTGGACAGTTCTTTGGCCAGGAACTGGGCGGCGGTTTCGAGCCGTTCGCCGCCCGCTTTGCGCAGGTTGCTGATGTACAGCTGCGGCGCTTTGCCGTCGAGGTGGCGCACGGCCAGGCCAATGCCGCCGAGGAACTGGAAGGGGTCGTCGGTGGTGAGCATGCCGTAGACGTTGGAGGTGCGCGAGAGCACGGCGCCTTCGGTGCCGCGCAATTGTTCGGCGTAGAGGTTGGGGGCGTTCTGGGCGCTGGCTTTGCCGCTTTCTTTTCCGCTGGCTTTGCCGCCGCCTTCATCTTCGCCATCGCCTGCCAGGGTGCTGCCCCATTTGGCAGCGTTGGGGCCGTAGGCGTATTGCATGCGCGAGAGGTAAAGGCGGGCGAGCTTGCGGTCGCCCTCGGCCTTGCCTTGCCACTGGTCGGTGTCCATGGCGGCGTGGTTGATGCCGGTGCCGTAGCGGCCCGAGGCGGAGGAGAAGATGCGCGTTTGCGCGGCGTCCAGCGCGTCGGCTTCGCTCATGCCGCCTGCGCGCAGCTTGCTGGCAATGCGGCGGGTGTTGGCGGCAATGGGGTTGTCGGCTTCGCTTTCGCCTTCGGCCTCGGAGGCGAGCTTGGCGGCCTGGGCGAGCTTTTCCATGATGTTGGGGAAGTGGTCGCGGTACAGGCCGGTGGCGGAGATGACCACGTCCACGCGCGGGCGGCCCAGCTCCTGGCGGGGGATGAGGCGCACGCCTTCCACGCGCCCGCCCGCGTTCCACACCGGCTCCACGCCCATGAGCCACAGCGCCTGCGCTTCGAGCAGGCCCTGGTGGCGCATGGTTTCGGCAGACCACAGGGAAAAGGCGATCTTGGCGGGGTATTTGCCGCCGTTTTGCTGGCGGTGGGCTTCAATGAGGGCGTCGCCCGCTTTTTTGCCCGCTTCCCATGCCTGTTTGGGCGGCACGCGGCTGGGGTCAAAGCCGTAGAGGTTGCGGCCCGTGCGCAAGGTGTCGGGGTTGCGCACGGGGTCGCCCCCGGTGCTGGTGGGCACGTAGCGGCCCGCCAGGGCTTGCAGCAGGCCTTCGTTTTCGCTGCTGGCGTCCAGCGCCTGCCACCACGCTTTGCCTTGCTCCAGCTGCTTTTGCAGCTCTTCGGGCAGATTGGCGGGGGTTTTGCCGTCAAGGGAGTCGGCCAGCAGGCGGTAGCCGGGGTTTTGGTCCAGCGCTTCGTAGTTGATGACCAGGGCTTCGTCCAGCTCGCTTTCAGGCACGCCGGCCTGGCGGGCGGCGGCTTCCTGGTACGGCTGGCCCAGCATCATCATGGCGGTGGCGATGCGGTGCCCGGGCGTGGCGGCTTCGCCAAAGGTGTGCAGGCCGATGGGCTGGATGGTTTGCGCCAGCTCGTGCAGGTGCACGTGCAGCGCGTCCACAAAGGCGGGGAATTCGGCCCTGGCTTTTTCGGGCGCCCAGGCCATGTCGGCCATGAGGCGCTCTTTTTCGGCCGTTTTCAAAATGTCGGCGGCGTATTGCGCCTTGACGGCGCCTTCGTCTTGCGCCAGCCATTTGTGCAGCAGCTCGTGGATTTCTTCCAGCTTGTCGTGCAGGCCCGCCGGGCGCAGGGCGGCGGTCTGGTGGCTGATGGTGACGGCGCGCCCCCGGCGCTTGGCCTGGGTGGCTTCGCCCACGTTGTCGATGATGTAGGGATAGACCACGGGCACGTCGCCCACGGCGAGCATGGGCGGGTCGAACAGGGACAGGCCCCGCTCCTTGCCTGGCAGCCACTCTTGCGTGCCGTGGGTGCCGAAGTGAATGAGCGCGTCGCGCGCGGGCGAGGCAGCGGGCGGCAGCGGGTGTTTTTTGGCCGCTTGCAGGGCTTTTTCATCCATCGCGCCCTGGCGCACCCAGAGGTAGGCGGCCAGATACGAGTGGGGCGGCAGCGCGTCGGCCTTGGTGGAGTGGTAGAGGGCGGCTTCGCTCAGGCTGCCTTCGCCTGCGTTTTTGTCCACGCCTTTGTCGCTGCGGCCCATGAGGGGCAGCAGGGCCAGGCGGCCCATTTGCAGGCGGGGAATGACGAAGTAGCTTTTGCCGCCTTGCTGGATGACGTAGGCCGAGCGTTCCGGCTCGCCCCAGCGCTTGCGCATGGCCGCTTGCGTGGCCGCAGGCAGGCTTTGCAGCCACTGGCGGTATTGCGCCACGGGCAGCAAGGCGGCCAGGCCGTCTTTGAGCAGGCCGGGCAGCTCGCCGTCGCGGTAGCCGGGGGCCAGCAGGCGCTGCACGTCGGCAATGAGCTTTTCTTCTTCGGGCGGCTCGGGCACGTCATAGCCTGCCGCGTGCAGGGCTTTCATCACGCTGATGAGGCTGCGCGGCACGTTCATGAATGAAGCGGCCACGTTTTTTTCGCCGCCGGGGTGGTTCCAGAAGATGAGCGCCAGCTCTTTTTGCGCGTTGGGCTTGCGGCGCAGGGCGGCCAGGTTCAGCGCCTTGCCGGCCATGGATTGCATTTGTGCAGGAATGGCGGCGATGGCCTCGTCGCCGCCCTGACGCACGGCAGAGGCAATCTGGATGTCGGCCACGCCGGCCATTTCAGGCTGCGTCATGTAAAAGGGAATGCTGGCCATGGGCAGGCCGTGTTCGTCGGCGGCCCAGGCGGCTTCGTCGCCCGTGCGGTAGGTGGTGGCCTGAATGACGGGCAGGCCCAATTCTTCAAATTCTTTCCGGCGGCCTTCGGCGTTGAGCGTGATTTGAAAGCTGACGATGGCGTCGGCCAGCGGGGCGGCATCGGGCTGCTCATTAGCAAAGGGACGCAGCAGCTTGCCGATGTCGCCAGCGGGCAGCATGCGGTCGTAAATGGGCATGGCAATGGCGCCTGTTTTTTCGATGCGCTGCACCAGGTCGTCAATAAAGCCCGTTTGCATGCCCGAGATGTATTCCTGATGGATGGACAAGGCGATGATGGGCGGCCGTTCGGCCTGGCCCTGAATCTGCGCCTGGCTCAATCCCTTGAATTTCAGAAATTCGGGCACGCTGGCAAAAACCAGATCGGGCGCTTTTGGGTGATATACGGCGGATTTTGGAAAGACCACGGGCGCGGGCAAATCAGCCGGGGCGGGCTTTTTGTGAACAATGGCTGAAAGCAGCGCGAGAAAGTTTTTCATGTTGCGCTCGCCGCCATTTTCATAATAGGCAATCAGGTTTTGAAGCTGCTTTTCGTCAAAACCGCCGGCCAGCGGCGTTTCCGATTCATGCAGCCAGGCGAAATAAGGCGCTTCAATGTTTTTCACGATGTCGCCCATGGCCGCCATGGTTTGCGGGCGCATGGGCAAATCCAGCAAAACGGCTTCATGGCCCTTGAGCCGCTGCGGCTCCAGCGCGCCCGCGCCCGCGCCAGCGCCCATCGGCACGATGTATGAATCCACAGCCAGGCCGTAGGGCGCGGCCATTTGGGCCAGTTCGTGAAATTTGCCCTTGGGCACGTTGGACGTGGCGATGAACAGCAGTTTGTGCGGCGCGCCGCCTGCTGGCGGCTGGGCCTGGGCAGGCCAGGCCAGCCAGCAGGCAGCCAGCCAGAAAAGAAGAAAACGGCGCAAAAGACCAAGGGCGAAATGGGACATGGCGTATCTGGCTGGGCGGTTGGAAAAGAGGCGGTTGTGCGGGCAGCGGACCGGGGGCAGGTTTTGGGCATCCAATCGGCCGCAAGTCCTGATGGAATCAGCGCGGGCAGCTATCTTTTTTGAAACTCATGACGGGTGCAGGATGGCCCTTGCGCGAAAGCGGCCCGCAGGGCAGGGCGCACGGAACGGGCTGGAATGCCAGGCCGGCAAACCGGAAAAGCAGCGGGGCAGGGCGCTGATTCAGGAAAAAGCATATTCATCACTGCCATCCGGAATGAATCCGGCCATGCGCATGAACGAATATTTCCGGATGGGCGGGCCAGGTGAAAACGGACAAATGACATGGCTGAAGATTCAGCGCTTTCATTTCGCCAATGCGCGGCGGCATTTCCGGCGCCGTATTTCATTCATGGGCCTTCCGGGCCGCGCGCCCCTGCTTGTACAGGGGCTGCTTCTCATCAAAAACAGAAGCAAATACAGACCCCATAAAAGGGCATCCTGCGCAATCTCCTTGCGGACCTCATGCTATCAAACAAGGAGCGAAAAAAAGCCTTTTCGCAAGGGCTGCGCAAGCGCATCAGAAATCGGCCCGTACGTTCACGGCCAAGGTGCGGCCGCGAATGGCGTAGCCGAAGTCTTCGGACTTGTCGGCCAGGCGCACGTTGCCAATGTTGTCCACGCCCACGCGCCAGCTCAGCATCTTGTTGACTTGCTGGCCCACACTGAGGTTGAACAGGGTGTAGGCGGGCAGGCGGCCGCCGCTTTGGCTGATGCGCTGGCGGCCCGTGTAGTCCAGCCCCAGGCGCGCGCTCAGGCCCCAGGCGCCTTGCCATTGCAGTTGCGAGTGCAGCACCTGGCGCGGGCGGCCAGTCAGTTCCACGCCGGAGTTGCTGTCTTTGGTGCGCAGCAAGGTGAGGTCGTTGTTCCACTTGAAGCCGGGGGCGAAGGCCCAGCTCAGACCCAGCTCCGCGCCGCGCACGGTGGCGCGATTCACGTTGTCGTACTGGTAGGTGACGCGCACCAGCCGCCCCATGCGCTGGCGGCTGACTTCGCGGAAATAGATCAGGTCTTTGACGCGGGTGTGAAACAGCGTGCCGCGCAGCGAAAGCGGCCCGGTGGTGTAGTCGGCTCCCACTTCAAACGAGGTGGAGCTTTCGGGCTTGATGCGGGCGTTGCCCAGGAAGGTGTGCGGGCCTTCGGCGCCCACGTAGTTGGGCGATATCTGCTTGAGCGTGGGCGCCTTGAACGCGCCGCCCACGCCGCCTTTGATGACGAGGTTTTCACTCGGCTCCCAGACCAGGTAGACGCGGGGGCTGACGTGGTTGCCAAAGATCTGGTGATGATCCACCCGCACGCCCAGCGTGGCGATGAGGTGGCTGGCAAAGGCGAATTCATCTTGCGCGAACAGGGCCTTGTGCGTGGCGCTGTCTTTGCCGCCGGTCAGCCCGGCGTTGATGAGTTTTTCGCGCCGCCATTCGCCGCCGGCGGTGAGGCGGTGGCCGCCCATGCGCCACTGCACGAAGCCATCGCCCACCACGTCGCGCATGTCTTGCGGGCGCGTGGGCGCAACGCCATTGGTGCGGTGCGTGCTCACGCCAATGGCGCTGCGGTAGGCGCGCAGCTGCGCTTTGACGTCGTTGCCGAAAACGCCGTTCCACTGGCCGTAGCCGTGGTCGCGATTGACTTTGTAGGTGTTTTGGTAGGGCGTGGCCCGGGCGCTGCGCGCCACGTCGTCGTAGAAGCGGTCTTCGCTGCCGTGCTGAATGCCTGCCTCGAAGGTGTGGCGGGCGTTGAGCGCGTAGCGCGCCGAGAAGCTGCCGGAAGTGCTCCTGCGGCCTTCGATTTCGCTATAGCGCCGGTCTTCGCGCAGGGCCACGGGATTGACGTGGCTGCGCTCGGCATTGACGCGCAGCGCCAGCCCTTGCGCCACGGGGCCGCCCGCGTACACAGCGGTTTTGCCGCCCGTGCCGCCCCATTTGGCGCTGCTGGCGCGCTGGCCGGAGAGGCTGACCGAGCCTTCCCATTTGTCGGTGGGCCAGCGGGTGATGATGTTCACCACGCCGCCCAGCGCCTCGGAGCCATACAGCGCCGAGAGCGGGCCGCGAATGACTTCCACCCGCTCAATGGCGGAGGCGGGAACCCAGCCGTACTGGTAATCAGAGTGGCCCACCACGTCGTCCGAGGCGGCAATGCGGCGGCCATCCATGAGCACCAGCGTGTGCGAATCGTTCATGCCGCGCAGGGTGAAGGTTTTGCGCCCGCCCACCTGGCGCGCCGAAAGCGTCAGGCCCGGCGCGTCTTCAATCAGGGTGAGCAAGTCTTCATCAGGGCGGCTGCTTTGCTGCAGCGTCTGGCGGTCAAACACCGTGACGGAAGCGGGCGCGGTGCGGGCGTCTTCTTCGCTGCGCGTGGCCGTCACGGTCACTTGCGGCAGCACGGCCTGCTCCTGGTTTTTTTTCTGCTTCTGCACATGGGCATGGCCCGCGTGCAAATCCTGCGACTGCGCGGCTCCGGCGCAAACCAGCAGGCTGGCAGCGGCCAAAACACTGAAACTCAAGGGGTGGCGCGACATGAAACAAGTCTCCTTCTAGCTGCGAAGCCCGTTATTTTGTCACAGCGAATAACAAGCGTTATCAGTCAGGGTCTATGCGCCAGCGGCGCTCTATTCAGGTTTCATCAGAAGCGCCAGCCTTGGACTGGGCTATATTCATTTCCTTCTTTTCCCCCGCACTCAAGAGGCAGCCATGAAAGTCAGCGATATTTTGCGAATCAGGGGCAATACCCTGTTTACCGTGCAAGCTGGCGAAACCCTGGAGGCGGCCATTGCCGTCATGGCTGAAAAAGACATCGGCTCGCTGGTGGTGGTGGAGCATGGCGAGCTGGCGGGCCTGCTCACTTTTCGCGAAGTCATTCTGGCGCTGGCGCAAAACCGTCCGCTGGACAGCATTCACGTGCGCAGCGTGATGAATGACAGCCCCCTGACTTGCACGCCCGAAACCGACATGGAAGAAGTCAGCCGCATGATGCTCAAACACCATGCCCGCTACATGCCCGTGATGGACCGGAAAATGCTCATGGGCATCATCAGCTTTCACGACATGGCCCATGCCGTGGTGAGCAGCCAGGATTTTGAAAACCGCCTGCTCAAGGCATTTATCCGGCAATGGCCGCAAACCGACGGCGGCGAACAGGGCAGGGCGGCATAAAAATGGCAGGCAACACGCTGGGCACTTTGTTTGCCGTGACCAACTTCGGAGAATCCCACGGCCCGGCCATCGGCTGCGTGATTGACGGCTGCCCGCCCGGCATGGCTCTGGCCGAATCTGACATCCAGCCCGAGCTGGACCGCCGCCGCCCTGGCAGCAGCGCCTTTGTCACGCAGCGCCAGGAAGCCGACCGGGTGGAGATCCTCTCGGGCGTGTATCAGGGCCAAACCACCGGCACGCCCATCTGCCTGCTGATTCGCAACACCGACCAGCGCAGCAAAGACTATTCAGACATCGCGCAAGCCTTTCGCCCCGGCCACGCCGATTACGCCTACTACCGCAAATACGGCATCCGCGACCCGCGCGGCGGCGGCCGCTCATCCGCGCGCCTGACGGCCCCCACCGTGGCCGCAGGCGCCGTGGCGCGCAAATGGCTGCGTGAGCGCCACGGCACGCAATTTCAGGGCTGTATGACGCAGCTGGGCGAGCTGCCCATCGCCTTTGAAAGCTGGGACTACGTGGCGCAAAACCCGTTTTTCGCCCCTGTGGCCGACACCGCCGCGCTGGAAAACTACATGCGCGCGTTGCGCAAAAGCGGCGACTCCTGCGGCGCACGCCTGCGCGTGACGGCCCGGAACATGCCCGCCGGGCTGGGCGAGCCTTTGTATGACCGGCTGGACGCCGACATCGCCCACGCCATGATGGGCCTGAACGCCGTCAAGGGCGTGGAAATTGGCGACGGCTTTGCCTGCGTCACCCAAAAAGGCAGCGAACATGGCGACGCCATGTTCCCGGGCGAAGCGGGCCGCCCGCGTTTTGCCAGCAACCACGCGGGCGGCATCCTGGGCGGCATCAGCACGGGGCAAGACCTGGAGGTAAGCGTCGCCATCAAGCCCACCAGCTCCATCCTCATTCCCCGTCCTTCCATCAACACGGCAGGCGAAGCGGTCGAACTCATCACCAAAGGCCGCCACGACCCTTGCGTCGGCATTCGCGCCACGCCCATCCTGGAAGCATTGCTTGCTTTGGTCGTCATGGATCATGCGATGCATCAGCAAGCGCGCGCTACGGCTTAATTTTTTGGATGAGGAAAAGCTCTAGCCCGACGCTATCCGCCGAAAACAGTTCGACCGAGAACAGTTCGAGCTTGCGCATTTTTTGTTGGAGAGAAGATTGCTTAACTTAACATAAGGCAAATTATGGGAAGCTATTGGGTGAAGCGCGATGCTAAGAACGATGCTTCCCGCTCAATCCCATCAGAGGCAAGGTGAGGTTGCTGGTAACGCAGGACATGCATGCTTTTTCCAGCAACTCGAGGAGTACCTTCAATGAGCCTTCGCCAGCGCGTAGAGCGTCCACAGCTTCTAATCAGCGCCAAAAGCGGCAGGCCCGCAAGGCACAGCAGCCTGCGGCTTGTCTAACCCCATGTCTGACTCTCATCCATGAAAATCCGGCCGATTTGGGCCGTTCGTGATTCATGCCTGCCGTTTTCCGTCTTGTTTTCGCCTTGTCGTTGGCTGGCATCGCCTTGGCCTGCCTGGGGCTGGGCGTGGGCAGCACGGGCTGGCGCAGTTTGTGGCAGATGTGGGGCGATGCAGCGGCCTGGCAGATCGTGTGGGATGTGCGCCTGCCGCGCACGCTGGGCGCCTGGCTGGCCGGGGCGCTGCTGGGGCTGGCCGGGGCGGTGGCGCAGGGGCTGTTTCGCAATGCGTTGGCAGATCCGTTTTTGCTGGGCAGCGCCTCGGGGGCCACGCTGGCCGTGGCGCTGGCGCTGGCCGTCATGGGCCTGCCGCTGGCTGCCGCTGGCTGGCTGGCGCGGCTGGGGCTGACGGGGGCCGCTTTTGCGGGGGCGCTGGGCGGCGTGCTGCTGGCGCTGGCGCTGGCGCAAGGGGCGCAGAACACGCTGCGCCTGTTGCTGGCAGGCGTGGTGGCGGGCTATGCGCTGGGGGCATGCAAGGATCTGGTCACGCTGGCCGCGCCTGACATCTTGCAGGCCATGCAGCTTTTCATGCTGGGCAGCAGCGCCTTCGTGGGCTGGGCGGGCTGCGCGCTGATGGCCGCCGCGCTGGCGGCCTGCCTGCTGGCGGCCTGGGCGCTGGCCCGCGTGCTGGACGCCCTCTCGCTGGGCGAGGCCACGGCGCGGAGCCTGGGCCTGCCCTTGCCTGCCGCCCGCGCCGCGCTGGTGGCGGTGCTGGCGCTGGCCACGGGGGCGGCGGTGGCGCAAACGGGGCTGATTGCTTTTGTCGGCCTGGCTGCGCCGCACGTGGTGCGTCAGCTCGCTCCGGTGCGCCATGCCTGGCTGCTGCCCCTGGCGGCGCTGGCGGGCGGCACACTGCTGCTGGCAGCTGACATCGGCGCGCGCTGGCTGCTGGCGCCGCAGGAGCTGCCTGTGGGCGTGCTCACAGCCACGCTGGGCGGCGGTTATCTGCTGTGGCTGATGCGCCAGCAGGCGCGCAGGGAATGAAGCCGCTTGGAAGGATTGATTTCGCTCCATTATTTATAGCAATACGTCCTAGTGGAACGTGCGCGAAAGGCGTTTTTAAACCACTTGAATTCGCTCCTCTTTCTGATGCCCCAGATGCATTGCCCAGAAACCGTTTCGCCGTGAATCCGAACCCCCATCCACCCAGCCCCCCTGCCCTGCAAGCTGAAAACATCACCCTGCGCCGTGGCGGTCAGAGCGTGCTGTGCGGCGTGCGCCTGAGCGTGCCGCTTGGGCGCTGGCTGGCCGTGGCGGGGCCGAACGGCGCGGGCAAATCCACCTTGCTGCAATGCCTGGCCGGGCTGCTGCTGCCACATGAAGGGCAGACGCGCGTGCTGGGGCAGCCGCTGGCGGCGCTGACCGGGCCGCAGCGCGCGCGGCGCGTGGCCTGGCTGGGGCAGGCCGAAGCCGTTTCAGGCGAGCTGACGGCGTGGGATGTGGCCATGCTGGGCCGCCTGCCGCACCAAGGCTGGCTGGCCACGCCCTCGGCCGCCGATCGTGAAGCGGCCGAATCCGCCTTGCGCGACACCGGCGCGTGGGCCTGGCGCGGCAGGCCGCTGGGCCAGCTCTCCGGCGGCGAACGCCAGCGCGTGCTGCTGGCCCGCGCCCTGGCCACGCAAGCGCCTGTGCTGCTGCTGGACGAGCCGCTGGCCAATCTGGACCCGCCCCACCAGGCCGACTGGATGGCGCTCATGCGCCGCCACGTGGCAGCAGGCGGCGCCGTCATCAGCGTGCTGCACGAGCTGGGCATGGCCTTGCAGGCCGATGACCTGCTGCTGATGCGGGCGGGCGGCGTCTTTCACTGCGGCCCCGTGCAGGAAGATGCCACGCGCCGCGCCCTGCAAGCGGTGTTCGATGACCGCATCGCCATCCACCCCTTGCCGCCAGCGGCCGACGGCAGGCCCCAATGGGCGGCCATTGCCGTGTGAAATGGATTTTGAAACGGGCTTTGAAAATGGCCTTTTTTCTTTTTTAACCAGGTTTCAACGCCAAAAATGCAAATCGAAAATCCACCCACCGAACGCACAAACCCCCGCCCCGAAGGCGAAAGGCGCGGCCTGATCATCATCAACACCGGCGATGGCAAAGGCAAAAGCACCGCCGCATTCGGCCTGGCCTTGCGGGCATTCGGGCGCACGCACGTTCACGGCAAGAAAATTCACATTTTCCAATTCATGAAAGTGCCCAGCGCCCGCTTTGGCGAGCATCGCGCTTTTGAAAAACTGGGCATTCCCATCGAAGGGCTGGGCGACGGTTTTTCATGGATGAGCAAGGATATTGAGAAAACCGCCGAACTGGCGCGCCAGGGCTGGCAAAAAGCGCGCACGGCCATTCTGGATGGCGAGCATTTTCTGGTGGTGCTGGATGAAATCACTTACCCGCTCATCTACGGCTGGCTGCCTTTGCAAGACGTGCTGCAAACCCTGGCCGCGCGCCCGCGCCATGTGCACGTGTGCCTGACGGGCCGCCGCTGCCCGCAGGAGCTGATGGACGTGGCCGACACCGTGACGGTGATGGAAATGCGCAAACACGCCTTCAGGGCCGGCATTCCGGCGCAGCGGGGTATTGAAGATTGAATAGGCCGGCTGACGGCCCGGACATGAAGCCGAAACACATCTGAAACACCCCGCGCCCAGCCGCCGCATTTCTTCTTCCGAAAAAGAAGGCAGAAGGCGTAACGCAAAACGGCCCATGTGGGCCAGCCGTTTCTGGCCTTGGCCTCGTCTGACAGCAAAACGGCCGGCTGCCCGCACAGTCATAACGGCGAGAGAAGAAGGAACTTAGGCAAAGGCCCAATTTCGCTTCTGAATTCATAGCTGCATGTCCTAGAAGAAATTGCGCAAGACGGTTTTTTGGGCCCCTTGAATTTGCTCCTGTTTCTGAAGTCATTCGGCGGATGCAGGCCGCCCCTAAGCCCTGTGCAGTAGCCATCCAGCCCGGCCAAGACTGGCAAGGCCGCAGAGCGCCCGAGTCCGCGCTTTCGCGCCTGCGGACGGGCATTGAACAGTCTTTCAGGGCATCCGCCGCCTGCCGGCCCGCCGCAGGCCGGACAATCCGCCCTCCATCCGGCAGCCGCCTGCCGCAACTGAAGGAAGCCCCATGTTTGAACTGCGCCTTGTCGCCCCTGAAGACCGCGTCGAAACCCTGTGCGACGCGCTGGATGCCCTGCAAGCCCTGAGCGTTTCGGTGGAAGACGCCGATGCCGACACATCCGCCGAGCGCGCCCTGTTTGGCGAGCCGGGCCTGCCTGCGCCCGCACAAGGCTGGGCGCGCTCCAGCCTCGTGGCCCTTTTCGCGCATGAAAACGAAGCCCGCGAAGCCGCTCGTTTGCTGGCCCCGCAAGACTTTTTCGCGGGCTGCGCCGTGGCCTCTCTTGGTCCTGTGCCCGAGCAAGACTGGGTGCGCCTGACGCAATCGCAGTTCGCGCCGGTTGAAGTGGCTCCCGGTTTTTGGATCGTGCCCACCTGGCACGAAGTGCCCGATGGCGCGCGCCAAGTCATGCGCCTGGACCCGGGCCTGGCTTTTGGCACCGGCACGCATCCCACCACGCAGATGTGCCTGCGCTGGATTGCCCGCCAGCGCATGCAGGGCCAGCGCGTGCTCGATTACGGCTGCGGCAGCGGCATTCTGGCCATTGGCGCAGCCCTGCACGGAGCGGGCGAAATCGACGCGGTGGATATTGACCCCGACGCCGTGGCCGCCACGCAAGGCAACGCCGCTGCCAACGGCGCGCGCGTGCGCAGCGGCCTGCCCGAAGCGGCCAGCGGGCTGTATGACGTGGTGCTGGCCAACATCCTCGCTTCACCCCTCAAAGTGCTGGCCCCGCTGCTGTGCGGCCACGTTGCCGCTGGCGGCCACCTGGTGCTGGCCGGCGTGCTGGAGCGCCAGACGCAAGAGCTGCAAACCGCCTACGCCCCCTGGCTGGCGCTGCAAGTGGCCGACACGCAAGACGGCTGGGTTTTGCTGACGGCGCAACGCCCTGTCTGATGGCCTGCGTGTGATGGCCTGCGTGGCCTTCATTGATTTCCCATCGGTCAAGACCGTCTCAAAAGGGGCAGCGTAGATATGACGCAGGCAAAAGAGTCAAAGGGCGCAAGCGCCATATAAGCCGTAGACACAAAATCAGCTCCTGGATTAATAGCATGATGTCCTGATAGGTACAGCGCGAAAGCCTCTTTTTAGTTCCTGAATTTGCTCCTGTTTTTAAATCTTTTCTGCGCTTTCCCGCAGGCGCGGCCCGTGTCACCAAGACCGCAAGGCAAGGCGCTGGCACGCGCGGAAAAGCGGGCAAAAGCAGGGACAATAGCCGCCGTTTTTCGTTCTCCTCTTCAGGCCGCAGCGGCCCTTTTGTTCATGTTCCCCTTCTCCCGCGACAGCAAAGACCAGCCCGAAACCCCTGCTACCAAGCCCGCAGCCGAGGCGCACCCGCTGGATGCGCTCACGGGCGGCGCATTTTCAGCACCCACATCGGGCGAGCGCGCCGCGCGCATCCGCGCCTGGCTGGCCACCAACCCGCCAGCGGAGCAAATGCAGCAAGTGCACAAGGAGCTTTCCGCCAAAGACAAAGGCGCGGCCAAGGCGCTGCGCGAGCGGCTGGACGAAATCAAGCGCGCCCATAGCCAGCAAGCCGTGGCTGCCGAATGGGCCGCCAAAGCCGAAGCCCTGCTGCAAGCCGCACGCCTGAACATTGCCGACGCCCTGGCCTGGAAGCGCGACGCCGCCCGCGCGGGCGCGCCCCTGTCACGCGAGCCGCTGCTGGGCCTGCGCAGCCAGCTGGACGAACGCATCAAGGCGCTGGAAGATTTGCAACAGCGCGCGCTGGTGCAGCGCGAAGCGGCTGCGTTGCTGCATCAGCGCATTGAACTGCTGTCCACCAAGCCCTGGGCCGACGCTGATGCCGCGCGCGCCAGCCTGCAAGCTGATGTGGACCACTGGCGCGAACAAACCGCCGCCTTGCAAGCCGACGCCAACTGGGCCAGCGTGGATTTGCGTTACCCCCCGCAAATTGAAGCCGCGCAGGCACAACTGACTGCCGTGTGGGACGCCTTCAGCGCCGCACTGGAACAGACCCGCGCCGCCACGCAAGACGCCGCCGCCGCGCTGCCTCCCGTGCCTGTGTGGGCCGATGAAATCCGCGCCGCCCGTGGCCTGCCTACCGAAGCAGGCGAAAAAGCCGCCGCCGAAAAAGCCGCCGCGCGTGCCAAGATTGACCCCGCCCAGCGCCAGGCCGCCACAAAAGCCGTTGAAGCGGGCGTGATGCTGCTGGAGCAAGCCGTGCAGGCCGGCAACAGCAAAGACACCCACAGCGCCGCCGCCGCGCTGCGCCAATCGCTCAAAAAACATGGCCGTCTGATAGACGACGAAAAACTGGAAGCGCGCGTACACGCAGCCCTGGTTTCTGCAGGAGAGCTGCAAGGCTGGCAACGCTGGAGCGCCGACCAAATCCGCGAGCAGCTCGTAGCCAAGGCTGAAGCCCTGCTCATCCGCCGCCCGGCCAAACCCACTGAGGCCACGGCCCAAGCGCAAAAAGCGCCGGAAACCGCCCCTTCTGCGGACATTCCTTCGGACATTTCACCAGCCGCTTCGCCTGCCGAAGCCCCCCAGGCCAGCGACAGCGGTGCGCCGCCCGCCGAAGCCGCCGCCAGCGCCGCCCCCGTGGCCGCCGCTGCGGCCCCGCAAGCGCCTGCCGCCGAAGAAACCCTGACCCCCGCCTTCACGGGCCGCAAACTGCAAGAAACCCTGCGCAAACTGCGCGAAGAATGGAAAGCCGCCGACCAGGGCAGCGCCCCCAACCACGCCCTCTGGAAGCGCTTTGACCACGCCTGCAACCAGGCCCACCAATTCGTTGAGCAATGGCTGGAAAAAGCCCGCGAAGAAAGCGCTGCTCACAAAGCCGCCCGCCTGAGCCTCATTGAAGAAGCCAAAACCTGGGCCGCCGCCCTGCAAGGCCAGGCCCAGTCTGACTGGAAAGCCATCAACCGCCAGCTCCACCAGTTCGCCGACCGCTGGCGCAACGCGGGCCACCTTTCCGAAAAAGCCTTTGCGGAACTGCAAACGCAGTGGAAAGCCGCCCTGGCCGCCGCCTCCGCCGGGCTGCAAGCCGCGCAAAAGCAAAGCGCCGAACGCCGCCAGGCGCTCATTGAAGAAGCGCGAGAGCTGGCCGCTGCCGCCACCTTGCGCGTGGATGCCGTCAAAGCGCTGCAACAGCGCTGGCAGGCCGAAGCGCAAGCCGTGCCGCTGGATCGCCGCCACGAGCAAAAACTCTGGGACGCCTTCCGCAAACCGCTGGACGAAGCCTTTGGCCGCAAGAGCGCCGAACGCGAAAAAGCCCAAGCCGCCAGCAGCGCCCATGACCAGGCCGTCATGCAAGCCGCCCAGGCCCTGGAAGCGGCCAACGCAGCCGGCGACGCCGCCCAGATTCGTGCCGCCATGACGGCGCTGGAAGCCGCCCTGCGCAGCCAGCCTGCCGCCCCGACCGCCGAAGCCGCGCCGCAAGCTGCCGAAGCTGCGCCCGCTGAAGCCGCCAATACCGCGCCAGCCCCCGAAGCCCCGGCCGCCGAAGCTGCGCCTGCTGATGATGCGGCGCAAACTGAAAAACCCGCTGCGCCCAAACCCGCCCGCCCCCTCATTGCCATGCGCGGCGACGACCGCCCCGGCATGAAAAAAACCGAAGCGGCCAAACCCGGCCGCCCCGGCGAACGTGGCCGTCTTGGCGATAGCCGACGTGAAAACCGGCGCGACGGACGCGAAGGCCCCGGCAGCCGTGATGGCCGCCGCCCGCTGCGCGACACCCGCGAGCCGCGAGCCGAACGCGCCCGCCTGGGCGATGCCGCCTTCCGCGCCCAGCGCGAAGCGCTCGAACACGCCCAAAGCGCCCTCAAGAAGCTGGCCGCGCAAGCCCACGGCGAAGCCCTGACCCAGCTCATGACCGCCTGGCAAGAGCGCGACGCCGCCCGCCTGCCCGCCGCCAGCGAACTGGGCGGCGCCCTCACCGCAGCAGCCCGCAACGCCTGGGCGCAAGCCATCGGCAGCGCCGCCAGCGCCCCCGCCAGCGAAGCCGCCACCGCCTTGCTGCGCCTGGAAATGGCCTCTGAAGCCCCCACGCCCGCCGAGCACCTCACGGCCCGCCGCGCCCTGCAACTGCAACTGCTCACGCGCCGCAACGACCCCGCCCCGGCCGACACCTGGACGCAAGACGCCGCCCAGGTTTTCGCCAGCGCCTGGACCGAAGCCGACGCCCGCCGCTTGCAAACCGCGCTCAAGGCGCTGCTGCGCGGCAGGAAATAAACGAAAAATCCCTTCGGCAGAAGGCCACGCCCCTACAATCGCGCGCTTTTGCCGCTCAGCCGCCATAGTTCAATGGATAGAACGAACGCCTCCTAAGCGTTAGATGCAGGTTCGATTCCTGCTGGTGGTACCAAATTCAAGTCTTCAAGCCCGTCCTGCTTTGCCTGACGGGCTTTTTTCTGGAGCGCGGATCAAGATGGGCTGTCAGCAGCGCTGTATTCGTGCTCTTTGCACTCCAGCGGCTGGTTTTCTTTGGCGCCATGACGAAGCGGGCAATATCGCGTCAATCCAAAGCGGGCAGGGAAATCACAACGCCTTTTGAGCGTAACCCGGGCGTGAAAACGCGAGTCAGCTACACGGCGATAACGGCGCAGGGTCAGCAGTTTGTTTGAGTTCTGGCTGTTTCTGACTTTGATGAGTACGGGCCTTTGCAGCACGTCGGAGCTTAGTTATCTTGACTGATTAATCAAAAGAACACTCCCCTTTCTTGTAAACATCATCTTTTTTCGCGTCATCGACAGCGCCTCCAAAATGGTCCGCATGGAGCATGATTGGCGCTATCTCACAACGACATGGGTTCTCTTCTTTGGGCTTATAAAGATAATGAAATTCATATTTTTCATCGGGCCTGAAATAAGCTTTAGGATAGTCACCGCGAAAATCAATTCCGTGAAAATAATATGATCTTATATTTTCATTGCGTGCGATATTTGGATTGTAACCAAAGATATTCACGGGCACGAATCCAACACCAAATTCTTGTTTCACTGGAACTCCTTCAACACAGAACATCAACTCGCCTTTTCTTTTGATTGCGATCTTCAAAGTGCCAAGTTTCGGACACGGACATTCTCCAAGTTCATAACCAACTTTATATCCGCCTTCCAGAAAATTGGAAACGCTGAACCTTGCATCCTGGATATCTCGAACGCGGAAACTGCTGACACTGCCATAAATCGTTGTGCTTTCATATTTCCATATCCCCTTTCCTCCGCTGACCACTGGCTTTGCCAGCATGTGGCTGAAAGCACTGCAACCCGTCAGAAATACGGCAGTAAAACATAATAGTAAGACCTTCTGCATCTCAGGCTCCTCTCGATTTCGGCATGGGAAACACCGGTTTTTCTGGTTGCTTTTTCCTGTTCCTAGGATAAATCTGTTGCCTGCCATCGGCGTACGGAACATTTTCCGGTTTATTGATCCCGGTTCTTCATGATACTTTGAACAGCCTCATTATAATTCCTTTCATAATTTTATCCCCGCACGGCGATACGCGCTTTAATTCGGATAGGTTTGGCAGATTCATGTTATTCAATCCATCCAGAATAGCTTTGGCATAATATTTGCTTCCCGCGTGACACGATCCATGAATGAAATCGCATTTTGCAGCAGGATCCAAATAAATTTCCAAGAAAGCAGCGGGGTTGTATGTATCAGAGTCGATTTTGGAAATTGAGTCCGGACACTCTGCCCGATGGATTGTCTGGCCTTCAGCACATTGCCTGGCTTTTGCGCGTGCCCTGGCGCCGTGCAGTTCACTTGCGCTTTCACTCCCGGGCATGGCGGCCGGCATCGCGTCATCTGGCTGTTGGCTTTGCATGGCCCACGCTCCTGCCTGGCGCACGCTGCTGGCGCGATGGCCCACGGCGTTCGGCTGGCGGGCAAAGCTGTTTCAAAATCTGGCGTTTTGTCCGGCGGCTTGCCAGACAGAAGGCCGTCATTCGGGGCCGCTCTGCAAGGTCTCGCCCGAAAGTGGCTGTTGCCGCCGCCATTTTTCACATTCTGTTTTTTCAAGCCTTTCGTCATGCCCGCCTATTCGTTTGAAGCCTTGCAGCCCGACGGCAAGACCCGCAAGGGCGTGCTGGATGCCGATACCGCCCGCGCCGCGCGCGCCCAGTTGCGCGCGCAGGGTCTTGCGCCACTGGACGTGCAGGCCATTTCTGCGGGCGATGCCCAGCGCGCCCTGGGCGGCGCAAGCCGCCGCCGCGCGTTTGACAGCGCCCAGCTTGCCGTGTGGACGCGCCAGCTTGCGGGCCTGGTGGCCGCCGGTTTGCCGCTGGAGCGCGCGCTGTCCGCGCTGGCTGACGAGGCGGAAGACGAGGCGCAGCGCCACTGCATCGCCGCCTTGCGATCGGAAGTCAATGCGGGCGCGCCGCTGGCGCGCGCCATGTCGCAGCACCCGCGCGATTTTTCGGGTATCTACACCGCCGTCATCGCCGCTGGCGAGCAGGGCGGCCATCTGGAGCAGGTGCTGGAGCGGCTGGCCGACGATCTGGAGGAGCGCCAGGCGCTGAAAGCCAAGCTGCTGGGCGCGGCGCTGTATCCGGCCATCGTCACGCTGGTGGCCATCGTCATCGTCATTTTTCTGGTCAGCTACGTGGTGCCGCAGGTGGCCGCCGTTTTCGCGGGCGCCAAACGGGCGCTGCCCTGGCTGACGGTGGCGATGCTGGGCATCAGCGATTTCGTGCGCGCCTGGGGCTGGTGGCTGCTGGCGGCGCTGGCGCTGGGTGCGGCCAGTTTGCGGCTGGCGTTGCGCAACGCCGCTTTGCGCCAAAGTTTTGATGCCGCCTGGCTGCACCTGCCGCTGCTGGGGCGCCTTTCGCGTGGCTACAACGCCGCGCGCTTTGCCAGCACGCTGGCCATGCTGGCCGCCGCCGGCGTGCCCATCTTGCGCGCCTTGCAGGCCGCCGCTGAAACCCTGGGCAACCAGGCCATGCGGGCCGATGCCGAAGACGCGCTGGTGATGGTGCGCGAAGGCGCGCCGCTGGCCAGCGCCCTGGCGCAGAAAAAGCGCTTTCCGGGCCTGCTGGCCATGTTCGCGCGCCTGGGCGAGCAGACGGGCGCGCTGCCCGCCATGCTGCAACGCGCCGCCGGGCAGCTGGGCGCTGATGTGCAGCGCCGCGCCATGCAGGCGGCCACGGTGCTGGAGCCGCTGCTCATCGTCGTCATGGGCGCGGTGGTCATGCTCATCGTGCTGGCGGTCATGCTGCCCATCATCCAGCTCAATCAGTGGGTGAAGTAGCTGAAAGAGCGGGCTTGATTCGCTCATTTCTTCATAGCATGATGTCCTAGTGGAAACTGCGCGGAAGCCGTTTCTCACCCCTTTAAATTAGCTCTTCTTTTGAAAGCAAACCACGCCACTAACCTCCCGTCCTGCCCCGCCCTGCCCTGCGCGCAACAAACGCCCGGCCTGAACCCGGGCATCCCGCTCATTCCATTCATCAGGGAGCCACTTTTTCCATCCACCCAAAGGAGTAAACCAGCCGTGAACCCCATCGAAACCGCCATGTACGGCGTCAGCCAGCTCTTTCTCACCCCCGTGCTCATCCTCGTGGGCGCGCTCTTTGCCTACGCCTTCTTTGCCCTGGGCGCATTCATTTGGCAATCCGTGCAGCGCGCCAGCGCCGCCCGCCGTGGCGACACGGCCGGGCACGAGCTGCTGCAAGCCTGGAGCCAGAACCCCGCCCTCACGCAAAGCGAGCTGCAAGCCCTGGCCCTCAAACGCATGGAAGCCGCCCGCATCGCCGCCCGCGTTGCCCCCCTGCTCGGCTTGGTGGCCACCATGATCCCCATGGGGCCTGCCCTGCAAGCCTTGGCCGAAGGCCAGCTCACAGAAATGTCGCGCGGCCTGACCATTGCCTTTTCCGCCGTCATCCTGGCCCTCATTGCCGCCGCCATCACCTACGCCACCGTCCACGTGCGCCGCCGCTGGTACGCGCAAGACCTGCTCGCCATCGAACGCCTGCGCCAGGCCCCGCAACTTGAAGAACCGGCAGGAGCGCAGCCATGAACGCCAGCCGCCCAACCAGCCTGCTGGACGACATCGAAGACGACGACCCCCTGCTGTCCGTCGTCAATCTCATCGACGTCTTTCTCGTCATCATCGCCGCCCTTTTGCTGGCCGTGGCCAGCAGCCCCATCAACCCCTTCACGGCGCAAAGCGTCACCATCATCAAAAACGAAGGCCAGCCCAACATGGAAATCATCATCAAGCAGGGCGAAAAACTGGAGCATTACCAATCCAGCGGCGCCATCGGCGAAGGCCAGGGCACCAAAGCCGGCGTGGCCTACCGCATGAAAGACGGCAGCATGGTCTACGTGCCCGAAACCGGCACAAGCGGCGCGGCCAGCACGAAGCCAGCCAACGCAGCCTGGCCCTGAAAACCTGCCCAAAGCCCGCCCGCAGGCAGATTGCAAACAAACTCGCAAACCCGAATCCGCCCGCGCGCTGATCAGATTTACTGCGCATGGCAATGCGTTTGAACTCCTTGAGCTTGCCCAAGAAGTTTTCAATGAGACCAGAACGAACTTGAGCAGATTGCCTAGCGCATCGCACAAGGCCCGTATCCTGGCTCTCACGCCTCTGCGTGAGTGGCCTATGGCTTGGTTTTGAACCCCCTTGCGCCTTGGCCGTGACGATGCACTTTCACGATCACGGCATCGGCCATGGCGTATTCCATATCTGGCTGGCCGCTGACGGCATCAAAGCGTTTTTGCCAGACAGGCCCTAGGACATCATGCTATGGATAAAGGAGCGTAAATGGCGTTTGCATCCTGTCTGTCTTGGGCTGTGCCTTGCTCATTTTTCGCTTGTTCCAAGCCCGCAGGCTCACGCGGTGAGGCCGTGCGAGCGGAAACGCTCATGGCTTGTTCAGCGCGGCCAGGGTCTGCTCGTCTTGCGCCGTCAGGCAGCCTGCGGCGCGGGCGGCGGCCAGCAAGTCGGGGCGCTGGCGGGCGGTGAGTTGCAGGCTCTGGGCGCGGCGCCATTGCTCAATGCGGGCGTGGTGGCCGCTGAGCAGCTCGGCAGGCACGCTTTGGCCTTGCCACACTTCGGGGCGGGTGTAGTGCGGGCAGTCGAGCAGGCCGTCCAGCGCGGGGTTGAAGCTGTCGAGCTGGTGGCTGCCCGCGTCGCCCAGCACGCCCGGTTGCAGGCGGGCCACGGCGTCCAGCAGGGCCAGCGCCGCGATTTCGCCGCCGGAGAGCACGAAGTCGCCCAGGCTGATTTGGTGAGTGACGTGGCGGTCGATAAAGCGCTGGTCAATGCCTTCGTAGCGCCCGCATATGAGGATGGCGCCACGGCTTGCGGCCCAGCTTTGCACGGCGGCGTGGTTCAGGCGCGGGCCTGTGGGGGAAAAGAGCACGACGGGGACTGGGGCGCTTTCTTGTTCAGCGCCCTGCCCTGCCTCGTGCGGCTGGCCGCTTTGCGGCCCGCTTGCCAGCCGGTCGGCCTGCGCGGCGGCCAGGCAGCGCGCCAGCGGCTCGGCCAGCATGACCATGCCGGGGCCGCCGCCAAAGGGGCGGTCGTCCACGCGGCGGTAGCGGCCTTCGGCCCAGTCGCGCGGGTTCCAGAGCTTCAGGCGCATCTGGCCGTCCGCCCAGGCGCGGCGCGTGATGCCCGCATGCAAAAAAGGGGCGAAAAGCTCGGGAAAGAGCGTGAGCACGTCAAAGCGCAGGGCCACGGCTTGCTTTTTTGAGGCGGTTTTTGGGGGGGCGGCCCGATGCAGGTTCTGCGCTTATTGCAGGCCCTGCGGCGCTTGCGGCTGCTGGGCGGGCGGAGTGAAAAGGCGGGCCACGTCCACGGCGTCAAAGCGGTACTGCTGGCCGCAGAAGTCGCAGCCCACTTCGATGCGGCCTTGCTCGCGCAGGATGTCTTCGGCCTCATGCCGGCCCAGTCCGGCAATCATGGCGGCCACGCGCTCGCGGCTGCAAGAGCAGGCAAAGCGCGCGGTTTGCGGCTCAAAGCGCAGCACGCGCTCTTGCCAGAACAGGCGGTGCAGGATTTCATCGGCGCTCAAAGAGAGCAGTTCCTGGCGTTGCAGGCTTTGCGCCAGCAGGCTGATGCGGCGCCAGTCATCCCCGCCAGCATCGCCCGCATCCTCGCGCGCCACATGGCTTTGCGAGAGGTTGCCCTGGCCTTGCACGGGCAGGCGCTGGATAAGCAGGCCCGCCGCCACGTGTTCATCAGCAGCCAGAACCAGCGTGGTGTCCAGCTGTTCGGACTGGCGCATGTAGTGCGCAAGCGCCGTGGCCACATCGGGCGCATCTGCCAGCGACACCACGCCCTGGTAGGGCGGCTGGCCGGGCAGGCGGCCGCGCGCGTCCAGCGTGATGGCGCAGCGGCCCTTGCCGTGGACATTGACCATATCTGCCAGCGTGGCGCCCGGGGGCACTTCGCCCGCCACGGTGGCGGTGGCGCGCAGGCGCAAATCAGACTGCACCTCCGCCACGGCCAGCTTGACGGGGCCGTCGCCCATCATTTGCAGCACCAGCGCACCGTCAAACTTGATGCCTGCCTGCATCAGCGCGGCGGCGGCCGTCATCTCGCCCAGCAGCGCGGCCACAGGCTGCGGCCACGGGCCGGTTTGCGTGTTGGCTGCGCGGCGGGCCAGCACTTGCTGCCAAGCGTCCGTCAGGCGCACCAGCTGGCCGCGCACGGGCAGGCCATCGAAGATGAATTTGTGCAGTTCAGACATGGGCGCTCACATGGGGCCGGGGGCGGCTTTGTCAATGGCGTCAAGGGACAGGCGAGGGGGTTACTGCGCCGTCCAGCCGCCGTCGTTGGACCAGGCGATGCCGCGCATGTTGTCAGCGGCGGGAGAGCACAGAAAAACAGCCATCTGGCCCAGTTGCTGCGGGGTGGTGAATTGCAGGGAAGGCTCTTTTTCGCGCAGCAGGTTTTCCTGCGCCTGCTGCACGCTGATGCCTTGCTGCGAGGCGCGGTCGTCAATCTGCTTTTGCACCAGGGGGGTGAGAACCCAGCCGGGGCAGATGGCGTTGCAGGTGACGCCGGTGGTGGCGTTTTCCAGCGCCACGGCCTTGGTCAGGCCGATGAGGCCGTGCTTGGCGGCCACGTAGGCGCTTTTGCCAGCAGAGGCCGCCAGGCCGTGAGCGGAAGCGACGTTGATGATGCGGCCCCAGTTGCGGCGCAGCATGTGCGGCAGCGCCAGGCGCGTGGTGTGAAAGGCGGAGCTGAGGTTGATGGCGAGGATGGCGTCCCACTTTTCGGGCGGAAAGTCCTGCACGCTGGCCACGTGCTGAATGCCGGCGTTATTGACCAGCACGTCCACGCCGCCAAAGCGGCTGGCGGCGAATTCCATCATGGCGGCGATGTCGGCAGGGCGGCTCATGTCGGCGGGGTGGTGCTCCACGCGCGCGCCCAGCGCGGCAATCTGCGCCTTGGCTGCTTCGGCGTCGCCAAAGCCGTTCAGCACGAGGCTGGCGCCCTGGCGCGCCAGTTCAATGGCGATGCCCAGGCCGATGCCGCTGGTGGAGCCGGTGACGAGCGCGGTTTTGCCCTGGAGGGAGAAGGTCATGATGTTTCCTTTCGGGTGATGGCGTGGGAGCCTGTTCAAAGTCTGGCCGCAAAGGGCGAAAGGGCCGATCATGACAGGGCGGCGGCAGGCAGCGCCGTTAAACTCTCGCGCCGTTTTTTCCCCTTGCTTCCCCCTGCGCGCGGATGGCCCATGATCATTGAAAGCCTGCTCGATACCGATCTGTACAAGTTCACCATGATGCAGGTGGTGCTGCACCAGTTTCCGGGCGCGCAGGTGGAGTACCGCTTCAAGTGCCGCAACCCGGGCATCCGGCTGGCGCCGTATGTGGAGGAGATTCGCGAGGAAATCCGCCATTTGTGTTCGCTGCGTTTCGCGGAGCAGGAGCTGGCCTATCTGCGTTCGCTGCGTTTCATCAAGAGCGACTTTGCCGATTTCCTGGGCATCTTCCGCCTCAACGAAAAGTACGTGACGCTCCAGCCGCTGCCCAATGAGGAAATCAGCATCGTCATCCAGGGGCCGTGGCTGCACACCATCTTGTTCGAGATTCCGCTGCTGGCCATCGTCAATGAGGTGTACTTCCGCAATACGCAGCCGCGCCCCGACCTGGCCGAGGGCGACCGCCGCCTGCACGGCAAGATGGCCCAGCTCAAGGCCGATGGGCTGCAAGAACTCAAGATTGCCGATTACGGCACGCGCCGGCGCTTTTCGCGCGTGTGGCACGAGGGGTTGCTGCGCCAGCTGATGCAGGGGCTGGGCACGGGCGCCAGCGGCCAGCTGGCGGGCACGAGCAATGTGCTGTACGCCATGCGGCTGGGGCTGACGCCGCTGGGCACCATGGCGCACGAATACCTGCAAGCCTGCCAGGCGCTGGGGCCGCGCCTGCGCGACAGCCAGATTTTCGGTTTCGAGAAATGGGCCAAGGAGTACCGGGGCGATCTGGGCATTGCCTTGTCTGACGTGTACGGCATGGCCGCTTTCTTGCGCGACTTCGATCTGTATTTCTGCAAGCTCTTTGACGGCGCGCGCCACGACAGCGGCGATCCCTTTTCCTGGGGCGAGCGCATGCTGGCGCACTACGCGCAGCACCGCATCAATCCGCGCACCAAAACGCTCATCTTCTCTGACGGCCTGACGGTGCCGCGCACCATTGAGCTGTATCAGCGCTTCAAGGGGCGCTGCCAGCTGGCCTTCGGCATCGGCACCAACCTCACCAACGATCTGGGCTACGAGCCGCTGCAAATCGTGATCAAGATGACGCGCTGCAACGGCCAGCCCGTGGCCAAGGTGTCTGACACGCCCGGCAAGGGCATGTGCGATGACGAGAACTATCTGGCCTACCTGCGGCAGGTATTCCAGATTCCGCCGCCCGCCGTCTGAAGCTGACGGCCGTCTTCCGGCCGCCAGCTTTCTTGCCTTTTCCCCGTCTTGCGCTCCGAATAAGAACAATGCTCCCGCTCCACGCGTTCCGCCCCTTTGCCTTGCTGACTTTGCTGCTGGCCTGTCCCGCCCTGGCGCGGGCGGCGGGGCCGGACGGCAGCCAGCTGCACCCGCTCTGGGGCGTGCCGTTCGTGGGCGTGCTCGCTTCCATTGCGCTGCTGCCCATGGCCGCGCCGCGCTTTTGGCATCAGCATTTCGGCAAGGTCACGGCAGGCTGGTCCCTGCTGTTTTTGCTGCCTTTTGCCGCTGTTTTCGGCGTGCAGGCGGCGCTGCTGGGGCTGGCGCACGCGCTGGTGGCCGAATACATCCCCTTCATCTTGCTGCTGCTGGCGCTGTTCACGGTGGCAGGCGGCATTCACGTGCGCAGCAGCTTGCGCGCCACGCCGCTGGTGAATGCGGGCTTTCTGGCCGTGGGGGCGCTGCTGGCCAGCGTGATGGGCACCACGGGCGCGTCGATGGTGCTGATTCGCCCGCTGCTCAAGGCCAATGAAGGGCGGCGGGCGGTGGCGCACGTGGTCATTTTTTTCATCTTCATCGTCTCCAACGCGGGCGGCGCGCTCACGCCGCTGGGCGATCCGCCGCTGTTTCTGGGCTTTCTGGCGGGCGTGGATTTTTTCTGGACGCTCAAACACCTGTGGCCGCACACGCTGCTGCTGATTGGCGCGCTGCTGGCCCTGTTTTTCGCCATTGACACCTGGCACGCGCGCCGCGAATCGCACCGGCCCGGGCCGCAGCCCCAGGCCGCTGGCGCCGCGCCCGGCCAGCCGTTGTTGCAATTCGAGGGCAAGGTCAATCTGGCCCTGCTGCCTTTCATTCCCGCGCTGGTGCTGATGAGCGGGGCCTGGCACAGCGGCGTGCAGTGGCAAGTGGCGGGCGCGCACATTTCGCTGCCCGATGTGCTGCGCGATGCGGGGTTGGTGGCCGTCACGGCCCTGTCGCTCTGGCTCACGCCCGCCGCTGCGCACCGGAGCAACCAGTTCACCTGGGAGCCGATGCTGGAAGTGGCCAAGCTCTTTGCGGGCATCTTCATCACCATCGCGCCCGTCATCGCCATGCTGCAAGCGGGCATGCAGGGGCCTTTTGCAGGCATCCTGCACGCCGTCACGCGGCCTGACGGCTCGCCCATTCCCGCCATGTATTTCTGGGCCGCCGGCGCGCTCAGCTCCGTGCTGGACAACGCGCCCACTTACCTGGTCTTTTTCAACACCGCCGGCGGCAGCGCGCCTGCCCTCATGGGGCCGCTGGCCAGCACCCTGGCGGCCATTTCGGCGGGCGCGGTCTTCATGGGGGCCAACACCTACATCGGCAACGCGCCCAATCTCATGGTCAAGTCCATCGCCGAAGAGCGCGGCGTGCGCATGCCCAGCTTCTTTGGCTACATGCTGTGGTCGGTGGGGCTGCTCACGCCCTTGTTCGTGGCGCTGACGCTGCTGTTTTTCTGACAGATGCTACGGAAACCATAGCGGCCCGCGCTGATTCCACTAGGACTTCAGGCCGATTTCATGCCTGAGGCCCGCCAGCCTCCGTTCCACCATGCCCCATACCGCTTCCCCTTTTCCTCCCCTTGAAACGCGCCTGCCCGGCGTGGGCGACAACATCTTCAGCGCCATGTCCGCGCTGGCGGCGCAGCACCAGGCCATCAACCTCGGCCAAGGCTTTCCCGACTTTGCCTGCGACGCCGCGCTGGCTGACGCCGTGACCCAGGCCATGCGCGCGGGCCACAACCAGTACGCCCCCATGCCGGGCGTGCCCGCGCTGCGCCAGGCCATTGCCGCACAGCTTCAGGCCCTTTACGGCCGCGCTTACAGCGCCGAGAGCGAAATCACCATCACCGCCGGAGCCACGCAGGCCATCTTCACCGCCATTCTTTGCTGCACGCAGCCAGGCGACGAAGTCATCGTGCTCGAACCCTGCTACGACAGCTACCTGCCCGGCATCCGCCTGGCGGGCGCGGCGGCCGTGCGCGTGCCGCTGGCGCCGGGCAGCTTCCGGCCCGACTTTGACCGCCTGGCCGCCGCCATCACCCCGCGCACGCGCGCGCTGATCATCAACACCCCGCACAACCCTACCGGCACTGTGTGGTCCGCCGCCGACATGCAGCGCCTGCAAGAAATCCTTGCTCCCACGCGCATCGCGCTCATCAGCGACGAGGTTTACGCCCACATGGTCTATGCCCCCCTGCGGCACGAAAGCGCCGCGCGCCTGCCGGGCCTGGCCAGCCGCGCGTTCGTCATTGGCAGCTTTGGCAAAACCTTCCACGTCACGGGCTGGAAGGTGGGCTACGTGGCCGCCCCGGCGGCTCTCACGGCCGAGCTGCGCCGCCTGCACCAGTTCAACGTGTTTTGCGTGAACACGCCCATGCAGCACGGCATTGCCGCCTACATGCAAAACCCCGCGCCCTGGCAGCAGCTGCCAGCCTTTTACGCCGCCAAGCGCGACCGCTTTCGCGCGGGCCTGGCGCAAACGCGCTTTCGCCTGCTGCCCTGCGAGGGCGCCTACTTTCAGTGCGCCGATATTTCAGAGCTTCACGTGCCCGAGCGCGACTTGCCCGAGGCGACGTTTTGCGAATGGCTCACACGCGAAATCGGCGTGGCCGCCATTCCGCTTTCGGCCTTCTACGCCGATGGCCTGGACCAAAAACTCATCCGCTTTTGCTTCGCCAAGAAAGACGAAACCCTGCAAGCCGCGCTACAGCGGTTGGTGCGCCTGTAAGGGCCTGTCACCAAAAAGGAAATTTGCGGCAAACGACCGTCATTTATCCAAGTGACACGACCGTTGAACAGTGGGGTGCAAAAGCACTTTCCGGCAGGTCAGCGTGAAGGCAGGCCCCGGGTGCATAGCGCCCGGAACATGATCAACGCCATCTTTTATGTGCAGGCCACGGGCTGCCAAACCACTGACCGTCGATAGCGCGCACTACCCAAGGACTACCCGCCCTGGTGTCTGCCATGCGAAGCAGGCATGAAAACAGGCCCGCATGCCTTGCCAGAAGCATGCGGGCCTGTGAGGCGGGTGAAAAGGGAAATGATTGGCCCTGGCTCACTGCTGCGCCTGCTTGCCGTGCACGACCAGCACGGGCAAGGTGGCGCCGGAGAGCACGCGCTGGGCCACGCTGCCGAGCACGAGTTTTTCAAGGCCGCGGCGGCCATGCGATCCCATCACAATGAGATCAGCGCCCACGGCTGGCGCGGCCTCCAGAATGCCGCGCGAGGCCGAGTTGGCCTCTACCACGCGCTTGTGCACCTTCACGCCGGCTTCTTCAAGGCGCGCGGCCACGGCATCGACGGCGGCATTGGCCTCAGCGGTGGCAGCGGTCAGGTACTGGTCTTGGCCATAGGCAAAATCCGCGCCCACGCCAGTAAAGGGGTAGGGGTCAATCACATAGACCGTCGTGACCTCGCTGCCGAATGCCTTGGCCAGGGCCTGCGCGTTGTCCACGGCGGAAAAGGCCGTGGCGGAACCATCAACGGGCACCAGAATGTGTTTGAACATGACGGACATCTCCTTTCAGGGGTTGGCAACAAAAACCTCTCTCGCAGGCATTGTGCCTGCGCCGCCCATGCGCGTGATTGACGGCTGTCAAAAATGACTGGGGCGCTGCATCGCAGGCGGCAGCTGGCGCGCGCCGTGGCGGGCCTGGCCGCGCTGGGGCTGCTGGCTTTTGGCTGGCTGGGCTGGCAGGTGATGTCCGCCCGGCCTGCCGCAGAGCTGGCTGCTGCGCAAGGGTTGCACGTGGCGAATCTGGCGCCTGGCCGCTATCGCTGGGCCGAGGCGCCCGCGCTGCCAAGGGGCGCGCAACTGCCGGAGGGCGCAAGCTTGCACGTTTTGCTGCTGCGTTTGCCAGATGGGGCGCTGCACGCCTTTTACGCCACGGCGGCGGAGGGCCGCCCTGCCCTGCCTGCGGGCGGCGGGCATTTGGGCGCGGCGGGGCTGCCGTGCGCGGATTTCGCGCCCGATTTCGCCCGGCAGGACATTGCCTGCCGCCAGGCTGTGCCCGGGTTTGAATTCGCGCTGCGCCACCGCTGGTCGCTCACGGGGCAGCCGCTGACGCCCAATACGCCGCCTTTGCCCGTGGCCGCAGGGCACGAAACGGGCGGGCAATGGCTGCCTGATCTGGCTGCGCAGGCAGCGCTGCCATGAGAAAATCAGCCGCTTTTGCCAGCGCCAGCGTTTTTTCGCGTTTCTTTTCCATATGTCGTTTTCCCTGCACCCCATGCTCAATGTCGCCATCAAGGCCGCCCGCGCCGCTGGCTCCATCATCAACCGCGCGGCGCTGGATGTGGAGGCGGTGCGCGTGTCGCAAAAGCAGGTGAATGATTTCGTGACGGAGGTGGATTACGCGAGCGAAAACGCCATCATTGAAACGCTGCTTTCGGCTTATCCGCAACACGGCATTTTGGCGGAGGAGTCGGGCCAGGAGCGGGGCAACCGCCAGTCGGATCACGTCTGGATCATTGACCCGCTGGACGGCACCACCAATTTCATTCACGGCTTTCCCGTTTATTGCGTGAGCATCGCGCTGAGCGTGCGCGGGCGCGTGGAACAGGCCGTGGTGTACGACCCTTCGCGCAATGACCTGTTCATGGCCTCGCACGGGCGCGGCGCGTATCTGAACAACCGCCGCATCCGCGTGAGCCGCCGCACGCAGCTGGGCGACTGCCTGGTCGCCACGGGCTTTCCCTTCCGCAAAGGTGATGACTTTCAGGGCTACCTGCAAATCATGGCCGAGATGATGAAACGCACCGCCGGCTTGCGCCGCCCCGGCGCAGCCGCGCTGGACCTGGCCTATGTGGCCGCTGGTTTTTCCGACGGCTTTTTTGAGACTGGCCTGCAAGCCTGGGACACCGCAGCCGGTGCGCTGTTGGTCACGGAGGCGGGCGGCCTGGTGGGCAACTTCACGGGCGAGGCCGACTTCATCACGCCGCGCGAATGCCTGGCCGGCAATCCGCGCGTCTATGCCCAGCTGGTGAACGTGCTGCGCCCCTACTCGCGCGCGCAGCCGCCCGCACCCGCCCGCAAGCGGCCCAAGGCCAAGCCGCAAGAGGCCGCCAGCGCGCCTTCCGCCACGCCCGCCATCACGCCTGAAACCGCGCTGGCCCACGCGCTGGGCGGCACCCCGCCAGCCAGCGGCGCAGCAGCCCCCACGGAACACGACACGCCGTGACCGCTCTGCCCGAAACCCGTGCCGCCACTGCGCCTGGCGCGCTTGATGAGGCTGGCGCGCCCGTCAGCGCGGCGCGCTCCCGTGCCATTCGCAGCTTCGTCACCCGCGCGGGCCGCGTCACCACCGGGCAGGCCCGCGCCTTGGCCGAGCTGGGGCCGCGCTATGTGCTGCCCTTCGATCCGGCCACTACGGATCTGATAGCAAGTTTTTCAGCCTGCGCCAGCGCAAACGGCCAAAAACGCTATGAAAAAGCCGTGCTTGAAATCGGCTTTGGCATGGGCCAGGCCACGGCGCACATCGCCCGCCTCATGCCAGAGGCGCTGTTCATCGGCTGCGAGGTGCATGCGCCCGGCGTGGGCGCGCTGCTCAAGCTCATGGGCGAGCAAGGGCTGGACAACATCCGCATCCTCCAGCACGACGCGGTGCAGGTGCTCGAAAGCATGATCGCCCCCGGCAGCCTGCACGGCATCCACATCTTCTTTCCCGATCCCTGGCACAAAAAGCGCCACAACAAGCGCCGCCTCATCCAGCCCGCCTTCGCGCATGAGCTGGCCCTGCGCCTGGCCCCCGGCGGCTACCTGCACTGCGCCACCGATTGGCAGCCCTACGCCGAGCAAATGCTGCAAGTGCTCAGCGCCGAAGCCCTGCTGCAAAACACGGCCAGCGGCTACGCCCCCCGGCCCGCCTACCGCCCCTTGACGAAGTTCGAGCAGCGCGGCCTGCGCCTGGGCCACGGCGTGTGGGATCTGGTCTTCACGCGCGCCGCTGAACCGTCCGCCGTCTCTTGCCCTTCGCCATGCCCCCTGCCATGACGGCCTTGCCATGAGCACCATCTTCTGCCCCAACTGCGGCGCTCCCAACCGCGAAACCGCCAAATACTGCGGCAAATGCGCCGGGCTGCTCGCCCCGCTTTCGCCCGCAACCATGGTCATGGACTACGAGCCAGAGCGCAAACGCAGGCGCAGGCGCCGCAGCGGCAGCAGGCGCGCCGCCCGGCCCGCCAAGCGTTCGCCCTGGCCCTTCGTGCTCATCGTGTGCCTGGCTTTGGGCGCGGGCTTGGCCAGCGCATGGATCACGCAGCAGTACGCCGCCCGCAACGCGGCGTCCGCCCCTGCCCTGCAAGCCGCCGCCCCGGCAGCAGCCACACCCCCTCCGCCGCCCGCGCCTGCTCCCGCCGCACAAACGCCTGCTCCCGAACCCGCGCCCAGCCCGGCGCCTGAAGACGCAGCCACGCCAGACACACCTGCACCTGACGACAGCGCCGCACCTTCGCCAGCAAACGGCGAAACCGCCAGCCAAGCCGCCGACGAAGAGCAGGCCCCTGCGCCTGCCGTCGAAACGCCTGCCGCCACGGCTCACGCCCAGCCGGCTGCCCGCCTTGAGCACCGCAAAACCTTGCCGCCAGGCAACCGCCGGGCAGCCGCGCCCAAGCCTGCCACGGCGCCTGCGCACGCCGCCGCCCCTCTGCCTGAGCCGCCGCCTGCGGCAGCTCCCACACCCGTTGCGCCGCCCCCGCCCACTCCCGCGCAAGCCTGCGCAGGCCGCCAGTTCCTGGCCCGCTCCCTCTGCCTGCAACAGGAATGCAGCAAGCCGGGCATGGGCCGGCACGCCGTCTGCGTACAGATGCGCGAACGCGAACGCGCGCTCCAGCAAGGCAGCGGCGGCGCGTGACGCGTCTCACCACATGAAAAAGGGCTGCCTGAAAGCAGCCCTTTTCTTTTCCAGCCGCCCCGCCATCCAGCGCAGCCAGACCATCACGCGCGCAGGCATGGCGAAGCGCCAGACGCATTCAATGGCTTATTCCCGGCTCGAATTTCGCTCCTCTATTTATAGCTATACGTCCTAGTCAAATGGGCGCGAGCGCCTTTTTGGCATTCCTAAATTCGCTCCTCTTTTGTGATTGCCCATCCAGCTGCCGCAGCAGCTTTGCCAGACCCGCCGCACAGTCCTGTGCCCTTTTTCTGATTTCTTTCTCTCCATAAAGCACAGGAGAAGCGCCATAAAAATAAAACGGGTCTGTCTATATAGCGCATTTGGGTTAATAAGCAGCTTGCTCCAGGTTCTTGCATAGCTCATGCACGCGAAAATGCGCTTTACCATCGGAGCGATAATCCTGTTCAGGCGCGATAGCCGTTATGATGGCCATGAAGTTATTCCCCTTTAAATTGCCGTCCCCGTTGCCATAGAAAACCGTTCGCAAACACGCAATCAAAATACTGATTCAGAATGGCGGAGATGCTATGCAATATAAAGATTGGAGCCAATGCTGTTAATCCGCCTTGCTTGTTGCCTCCTTCGTGTCGCGCCCTTCTGCTCTCTAGCTGGCAAGTGCTTTTATGGCAGCCATCCGGGCAGTTTCTTCTACTCTGGAAGCGCTCTTGCTCCGTGATGACTTCGCCAGCCGCCGATTGAATGCACCCGGGCGCTTTCTTTCTCTGGCTTGCAAACTGCGATGTTCGTCCGAGGAGGACGCCGCAAAACAGGCTAAAGAGCATGAAAAAACGCCCTTCAAATCTGATGATTCTCCGGGCGTTTGCCGAGGGCGTTTCAATGAGCCGGCATCACGAGCCTTTCTGGAAGCGCGCCAATTCGCGGCGTATGCCTTCGATGTCGCTCTTGTTGCGGTCAATGGCGTCTTTCATCTTGCTGACGCGGTCGTTATAGAAGGCGGGGTTGCGCATTTCAATCGCATTCTTTTCTGGCTGGCCATTGTTGTATTCGCGCTCCAGCTGGGCCTGCACGCTCTCGGCGCGTTGCAGCTCGTTTTCAAGAATGGCGCGCGCATCGGCATCGCGCGCGCGCTGGGCGGGCGAATCATTGCGGGGGGCGGCGGAGGATGCGCTGCCGCCGCCACTGCTGCCGCCGCCACCGCCGCTGGCGCGCGGGGCGGCATTGCCGGGGGCGCGATAGCCGCTGATGACCGTTACGTTGCCGCCTTCGATCAGCTTGCAGTCCTTGCGCTTGTCCACCTTGCCGTTGGTGTACTCATTGCCGCAGCGGTAGATGCGGTCTTGCGCGGCAGCTGGCGCTGCGGCCATGGCGGCGCAGGCCAGAGCGGCAAGAAAACAGGCATATGCAATGGGTTGTTTCATGGGTGCGGCCTTCATCTCGAATGAGGGAATTCACAAAGTATCGTTGATACAGCCTGTTTCAACAAGCCGGAAATTTGTAAAAGGGAAAGGACGGCGCGGGCCGTCCTTGGCGCTGCCCTTTCCCTGCGCGGCTGGGGCGCAGCCGGAGCGCGCCAGAACCCGCTCAGGGCTTGGCCGCGCTTTTCGTGCCCTTGAACGGACCTTGAACAGGTTTTCAGAGCGAGAAATACATGTCGTATTCCACGGGATTGACTTGCACGCGCACGCGATTGACTTCAAGCATTTTCAGCTCGATGAAAGCATCGAGCATGCTGTTGGTGAAAACGCCGCCTTTGGTGAGGAAGGCGCGGTCAGCATCCAGCGCCAAAAGCGCCTGGTCAAGGCTGTGGCACACGGTGGGCACCAGGCGGTCTTCTTCAGGCGGCAGGTGATAGAGGTCTTTGGTGGCGGCTTCGCCGGGGTGGATTTTGTTTTCGATGCCGTCCAGCCCCGCCATCAGCAAGGCGGCAAAGCACAGGTAGGGGTTGGCCATGGGGTCGGGAAAGCGCGCTTCCACGCGGCGCGCCTTGTCGCTGCTGACGTGCGGGATGCGGATGGCGGCGGAGCGGTTGCGGCCCGAATAAGCCAGCTTCACGGGCGCTTCAAAGTGCGGCACCAGGCGCTTGTAGCTGTTGGTGGTGGGGTTGGTGATGGCGTTGAGCGCGCGCGCGTGCTGGATGATGCCGCCGATGTAGTAGAGCGCATCGTCTGACAGGCCCGCGTAGCCGTTGCCCGCAAACAGGTTGCGCCCGCCTTTCCAGATGGACTGGTGCACGTGCATGCCGCTGCCGTTGTCGCCGTGGTAGGGCTTGGGCATGAAGGTGGCGGTTTTGCCGTAGGCGCTGGCCACGTTCCAGATGACGTATTTCATGCGCTGCGTCCAGTCGGCGCGCTCGACCAGCGTGCTGAAGCGGGTGCCGATTTCCATTTGCCCCGCGCCGCCCACTTCGTGGTGGAACACTTCCACGGGGATGCCCAGCTCTTCGAGAATCAGCACCATTTGCGCGCGCATGTCTTGCGCGCCGTCCACGGGCGGCACGGGAAAGTAGCCGCCCTTGACGCAGGGGCGGTGGCCGAAGTTGCCGCCTTCCATGTCAGTGCCGCTGTTCCACGGCGCCTGGTAGGAGTCCACTTGGTAGAAGGTGTGGTTCGGCTCGGTGCCCCATCGCACGTTGTCAAACACGAAAAACTCCGGCTCGGGGCCGAAATAGGCCGTGTCGCCCACGCCGCTGGCTTTCAGGTACGCCTCGGCGCGGCGGGCGATGGAGCGCGGGTCGCGGTCATAAGCCTTGCAGTCATCAGGCTCCAGCACGTCGCAGGTGAGCACGAGCGTGGGTTCTTCAAAGAAGGGGTCGATGAAGGCGGTGGCCGGATCGGGCATGAGCAGCATGTCAGACGCCTCAATGCCCTTCCAGCCCGCGATGGAAGAGCCGTCAAAGGCATGTCCATCGCTGAATTTGTCTTCATCAAAGGCCGAAACGGGCACGCTGGTGTGGTGCTCTTTGCCTAGCGTGTCGGTGAAGCGCAAATCAACGAACTTGCATTCGTTTTCGCTCACCAGCTTCATGACATCGGCGACGGTTTTTGTCATTCAGAAATCTCCTGCGGAAGTGGGATAGGCGGCGCGGCAGGCCGCAGAAACGCACGCACGGCCAAGCGCGCCATCAAGCGCCCCATTGTGCCGCGCGCCTGCACGGCTGGCAGCGGTAGGCTTTGTGAAACGCATGACACGCTTTCAGCGTGCGCCAGAAAACCGCTCGCGATCCGCGCAGCCCCACCAAGCTGCCGCAGCGCTTGAAGATCACAAGCGTCATCGCACAAAACTTATACGCCCAGAAACATGGCAAGGCCGGAGCCATTCAGAGGCTGTCTTTAGCCAGTGGCGAGCGCTACCCTGGGACTACCACAGGTCTACAACACCTTTGCCCGCTGGCGTCAGCGCGGCGTGAGGGATGTGCTGCTGGCGCTGCTGCGCCAGCAAGCGCGCGCCAAGGCAGGCAGGCGGGCCAGGCCACGCTGCGCACCGTTTTTTGCGCCGCAGCCTGACAATCCGCCGCCTGGCAGAAAAAGCCGCCGCGCGCCGCGTTGGCGAATACCTCATCGACACAAGCAATGACCCACCTCTGGAATGAATACCTCGCCACCTTGCCCGCTTCGCTGCGGGAGTGGATGCGGGGCCTGCTGCCGTTGCTGCAAATTCTGCTGATCGCCATTGGCGCCGTGCTGCTTCAAAGGCTGCTGCGGCGCGTGACGAACCGCGTGGCCGAGCGCTACCGCCTGCCCGCCGAATTCAACTTCATCACCCGCCGCCTGCTCACTTTCGTGGTGTATGGCAGCGCCTGGCTGCTGGCGCTGGAGCGCCTGGGCGTATCGGGCGCGGTGCTCTGGAGCGCCTTCACCGGCTTTGCCGCCGTGGCCGCCGTGGCCTTTTTTGCCGCGTGGAGCGTGCTGTCCAACATTTTTTGTTCGCTGCTGATATTCACCACCGGCATATTCAGGCTGAATGACCGCATCGAAGTGCTTGAAAACGGCGAAAAAGCCGGCCTTAAAGGCCGCGTGATAGACATCAACCTGATCTACACCACGCTCGAGGAAAGCGGCAATGGCCGCGAAGGCACCGTGCTGAAAGTGCCCAACAGCCTGCTATTTCAGCGCGCCCTGCGCCAATGGCGCGCCGGCTCGCAGCAAGTGGCTGTGCCTGCGCGGCCTTATCACGAAACACCGCCCGAAGAGCCGCCGCAAGAGCCAGCAAAAATGAATTGAACGGTTGATTGAAGTGGCGCTCGTGCCCTCGATATAAAAAGGCCGCATTCATTCTGAATCACATATGGACTCGTATAGGGATGCAAAAACATTGACGTTATTGGCGTCAAACTGAGCGGCCCCCACGCCAGCGGCGCCACGCCGCCGCTTCTTGGCGGGCGCTGGGGGTTCAAAATTGAAGGCTGATCAGGCTGGTGATTCAGCCCATCTTTATGTCAGGCATATGATGAAAATCATTGACAGATGTTCATGCAGATCCATTGGCTTTTGGGCCGTTTTTTTTCTTTTCTTGTGGAGCGCAGCCATGCTGACCTCTCATGCCGCTGAAAATTTTCTGTCATCATTTCCTGCGCCAGCCTATTCCAGCCCGGCCTCTGAAGACCTGCCTCAAGCCCGCGCGCTGAAGCAGCATGTGCGCGACTTCGTTTCAAGTCAATATCATGTCAGTGTGGAATATCCACCGCGCTTTTTCAAAGTGGCGGCGGATGCAACTCCCGACATGATCAGAAAAAATTTTTCCAATTGGGTGATCGAACATGGCAGCAAATCGTTGCCCTTTGATGGGCCGGAATTGTTCGATCATGATTTGAATATTCTTGCCTTGTTCGAGAGCGGATTCATGTGGAACAGAAAGATATTCGGCATCGCCATGTCGGAAACGCATCCAGGGCAGATGGAAGATGCTTTGGTAATCTATTTTGTTCTGGAGCCGGCAAGCTGATGGCCGCGTTCCGCTTTCCGTTCAGCAGCTTGCATGTGAAGCGGACAAAATGCCCTTCATGACCCAATGAAGCGCAGGGTCGCGCGCGCTCCGGAAAACGATTTTTTTTGACGGGCATGAAAATCATCGGATGACCGTCATGCCATCCGCGATTTCAGAAACCGTGCTGCCCCGTCAACTCACCCCTGCCATGCGCGCCCTGCTGGAACGCATGGGCCGTGCGGGCCGCCCGCCCCTCGAAAGCCTGCCGCCTGCACAGGCGCGCGCCTTTTATGAGCGCAATGCGGGCGTGCTGGACATTGCCCCCGCGCCCCTGCCGCGCGTGCAGGATGTGCGCATCCCGGCCCGGGACGGCGCCGCTTTGCACGCACGCCTTTACGCACCCCGCCCGGCTGAAGAAGGGCCGCCGCTGCCCGCCCTGCTGTATCTGCATGGCGGCGGCTTCACGCTGGGCAGCGTGGCCACACATGAGAGCCTGTGCCGCGCACTGGCTGCGCAAAGCGGCGTGGCCGTGCTTGCGCTGGACTATCGCCTGGCGCCCGAGCACCGCTTTCCCACTGCCGTGCATGACGCGTGGGACGCGCTGCGCTGGCTGGCCGCTGAAAGCGCCGCCCTGGGGCTGGATGCCTCGCGCCTGGCTGTGGGGGGCGATTCGGCGGGTGGCACCCTGGCAGCGGTGGCGGCCATCCATGCGCGCGATGAGGGCCTGCCGCTGGCGCTGCAACTGCTGATCTACCCCGGCACAACGGCGCATCAAGACACCGAATCACACCAGCGCCTGCGCCACGCGCCGCCGCTGACCGAAGCGGCCATTTCCTGGCTGTTTGGCAACTACATCGCCCCGCACGAACGCACCGACTGGCGCTTTGCCCCCCTGCTGCATGACGACGTGGCAGGCGTAGCGCCCGCCTGGCTGGCCCTGGCCGAATGCGACCCGCTGGTCGATGAAGGCCTGGCCTACGCCGACAAACTGCGCATGGCGGGCGTGCCCGTGCAGCTGGAGCTGTACCGGGGCATGGTGCACGGCTTCATCCAGTTTGGCCGCGTCATTACCGAGGCGCTGACGGCCCAGAAAGACGCCGCTGCCGCGCTGGTGCAGGCGCTGCTGGTTTGAGAGGTCTGTTTACCGTCCGCCCGTGGGCGCAAAAAGCGTGGATTCGGGCAGTCTGCGGCGTGTTGCCAATCCTCGCTGTGCTGCGCCATTGGGCCGTAAAGCCCGTTTAACCCTCACGGCCAGATTGCAAGCAGGTTCTGAAAAGAAGGGCCAGGCGCAAGCTGGAGACAGGCAGGTATTTTGCTCCTATATCACTAGCATAGTGTCCTAGTGGAAACTGCGCGAAGCTTCATTTTCACACCCTTCGATTTGCTCCTTTTTCTGATGTTATCTGCCGGGCAACAGGCGGCTTCTGCGTCGAGCCGGCGGCCTGTAGCCTGCAATGGCCGTGTCTGAAACGGGCAGGGCGAAGCTGGGGGCGGATGAGGCGCGCGGGCCGTGACGCAGCCTTTCACCCGGCCTGCGCTTCTGGCTTGTGCTTGCGCGCCCACGGATGGATTGCAGACAGGCCCTGATTTCTGCGGCCCGTCTCGCACGCCGCGCGGGCATGCCGCGCCCTAAAATCCGCGCCGTTTTTGTTTGTCGCGCGCGCCGCCAGCCTTTGCCGCTGGCGTTTTTCATGGCGCGGCGCTTTTTCATGCTTTTGCCCACGAGTTTTGCCATGCCCCATTCACTGACCGGCGCCGCGCCGCTGCCGAGGTAAGGCCGCCATGTCGCTGTTTTCTTTCATGGGGGCGCTGGAGATGGGCTTCATCTTCGCGCTGGTGGCGCTGGGGGTGCTGCTCTCGTTTCGCATTCTGGACTTTCCCGATCTCACGGCCGATGGCAGTTTTCCGCTGGGCGGGGCAACGGCGGCGGTGCTCATCGTGGCGGGCTGGAACCCCTGGCTGGCCTGCCTGGCGGCGGCGGCGGCGGGCGCGGCGGCGGGGCTGCTGACGGCCTGGCTTTACGTGCGGCTGGGCATCATGCAGCTGCTCGCCTCCATCCTGACAATGATTGCGCTGTATTCGGTGAATCTGCGCATCATGGGCGCGCCCAATCTGTCGCTGCTGGGCGAGCCTTCGGTTTTCTCGCCCTTTCTCACCGATGACAACGCCATGTGGGCCAGGCCGCTGGCGCTGGGGCTGGTGGTGCTGGCGGTCAAGCTGGGGCTGGACGGGTTTTTTGCCTCGCAAACGGGGCTGGCGCTGCGGGCCACGGGGGCCAATCCGCGCATGGCGCGCGCGCAGGGCGTGCCCACGGGGCGGCTCACGCTGGGGGGCATGGCGCTGTCCAACGCGCTGATTGCGCTGGGCGGCGCGCTGTATGTGCAAGTGCAGGGCGGGGCCGACGTTTCCATGGGCGTGGGCACCATCGTCATTGGCCTGGCGGCGGTGATCATTGGCGAGACGCTGCTGCCCGCGCGCCTGATCTGGGTGGTGACGCTGGCCACGGCGCTGGGTGCGCTGGCGTACCGCCTGTTCATCGCGCTGGCGCTGGAGGCCGATTTCATCGGCCTGCAAGCGCAAGACCTGAACCTGGTGACGGCCACGCTGGTGGCCGTGGCGCTGGTGCTGCCCAAGATCAAGGCGCGGTTGTGGCCGCGCCGCGCCGCGCCTGCTTCGCCGCCCGTATCGTCACCAGCCACCCGCGCAACGCAAGCAAAGGGCTGACGCCATGCTCCAAGCCAAGGCATTGCACAAAACCTTCAACCCCGGCACGGTGATCGAAAACCACGCGCTGCGGGGCCTGAGCCTGACCATTGACGAGGGCGAATTCATCACCGTCATCGGCAGCAACGGCGCGGGCAAATCCACTTTTCTGAACGCCATCAGCGGCGACTTGAAGGTGGACGAAGGCCAAATCATCATCGACGGCCAGGACGTCACCCGCAAAACCGCCTGGCAGCGCGCCGCGCAAGTGGCCCGCGTGTTCCAGGACCCGATGGCCGGCACTTGCGAGAGCCTGAGCATCGAAGAAAACCTGGCGCTGGCCTGGCAGCGCGGCCAGCGCCGCCATCTGCTGCGCCGCGCCGTGCGCGCCAGCCAGCGCGCGCTGTTTCGCGAAAAACTCGCCACGCTCGGCCTGGGGCTGGAAGCGCGCCTGACCGACCGCATGGGCCTGCTGTCTGGCGGGCAGCGGCAGGCGGTGAGCCTGCTGATGGCCTCGCTCCAGCCCTCGCGCCTGCTGCTGCTGGACGAGCACACCGCCGCGCTCGATCCCAAAACCGCCGCCTTCGTGCTGCGGCTGACCGATCAGATCGTGCAAAGCCAGGGCCTGACGGCGCTCATGGTCACCCACTCCATGCGCCAGGCGCTGGACCACGGCACGCGCACCGTCATGCTGCATCAGGGGCAGGTGGTGCTGGACGTTCGCGGCGCCGAGCGCGCCGCGCTGGACGTGCCCGATTTGCTCGCCATGTTCAGCCGCGTGCGCGGCGAAGCGGTGGACGACGACAAACTGCTGCTGGGCTGAAAGGCTTGCGGAAAAAGGCCGCCTTCAGAGCCATTTTTGTTCTCTTTTTTGCTCCTTGATTGATAGCGTGAGGTCCTAGTGGAAAGGGCGCAAGCGCCGTTTCAAAGCCCCTGAATTTGCTCCTGTTTTCAATAAAGATAGCCTCGCGCTGGCGAACAAGGCGCGCGCTTTTGTGAATGAAGGCGCAACGCGTGGAGATGAACGCCCCCGCTGGCGACGGCGGCAATTGCGGCTGCGGAAAATCAGGCGCCGCAAATTGCCCGGAGCCGCGCTTTTCGCGCCTGCGGGCCGATGGCAAACAGGTTTTCTCCATCAGCAACGCAAAAAACACACCATGCAGACACCGCAAGACCTCTGGCGCGTGGGCGACATCGCCTTCAGCAGCCGCTTTCTTCTGGGCACCGCCCGCTACCCGTCCCCTGCCGTGCTGCGCGAAGCCATGCGCGCCGCAGGCAGCCAGATCGTCACCGTGGGCCTGAAGCGCCAGACAGCGGCCAGCGGCAGCGACAACGGCTTCATCGACATGGTGCGCCAGGCCCTGCGCGAAACCGGCGCGCGCCTGCTGCCCAACACCGCTGGCTGCGCCAGCGCGCGCGAAGCCGTGCAGCTGGCCCACATGGCGCGCGAGCTGTACGGCACGCCGTGGATCAAGCTGGAAGTCATCGGCGACGACTACACCCTCCAGCCCGACCCGCAGGAGCTGGTGCGCGCCGCCGCCGAACTCGTGCGCGAAGGCTTCACCGTCTTTCCCTACTGCACGGACGATCTGGTGACCTGCCGCCGCCTGCTGGATGCGGGCTGCCCGCTGCTCATGCCCTGGGGCGCACCCATCGGCTCCGGCCAGGGCCTCACAAACCCCTTTGCCCTGCGCCTGCTGCGCGAGCGCCTGCCTGAGGCCACGCTCATCATCGATGCAGGCATTGGCGCGCCCAGCCACGCCGCGCAAGCCATGGAAATGGGCTTTGACGCCGTGCTGCTCAACAGCGCCATCAGCTACTCGCCCGACCCGGTGCGCATGGCAGGCGCCTTCCGCCAGGCCATCGAGGCGGGCCGCGCCGCATACCGGGCGGGCATCATGGCCAAGCAAGACTTCGCCGTGCCCAGCACGCCCGTCACGGGCAGCCCGTTTCTGATTGGCTGAAGCCGCCGGGCATGTGCAAGCCAGGCCAGGCAAGCCGGGACAAGCGCTGTGCTACATTCCGCCGCCATGTTTATTCGCAACGCCCTTGGCCTGCTACTAGCGCCCCGCGCGGGCGGCGGCATGGGCGCGCGCCTGGGAAGCTGACGGCAGCTTTTCCACGGCGCATCCTTTTTTCCCATTTCCGCAAAACGGCCCGCATGCATTCGCAGCGGGCCGTTTTTTTGTCTGGCGGATGCGTTTTTCCAACTTTCGGCATCTACAAGGAGAAAACCCATGACCGAGCAACTCATCATTTTTGACACCACCTTGCGCGATGGCGAGCAGTCGCCCGGCGCGAGCATGACGCGCGATGAAAAACTGCGCATCGCCCGCCAGCTGGAGCGCCTGCGCGTGGACGTGATCGAGGCCGGCTTTGCCGCCGCCAGCGAGGGCGACTTTGAATGCGTCAAGGCCATTGCCGAGGCGGTGAAAGACTCCACCGTCTGCTCGCTCTCGCGCGCCAACGAGCGCGACATCACCCGCGCCGCCGAGGCCTTGAAAGGCGCGCAGCGCGCGCGCATTCACACCTTCATCGCCACCAGCGCGCTGCACATGGAGAAAAAACTGCGCATGACGCCCGAGCAAGTGCTCGAGCAGGCCCGCCAGTCGGTGCGGCTGGCGCGCAGCCTGTGCGCCGACGTGGAATTCAGCCCCGAAGACGGCTACCGCAGCGACCCGGACTTTCTTTGCCGCGTGATTGAAGCGGCCATTGCCGAAGGCGCCCGCACCATCAACGTGCCCGACACCGTGGGCTACGCCATACCGGAGCTGTTTGGCCAGTTCATCCGCAACCTGCGCGAGCGCGTGCCCAACAGCGACCAGGCCATCTGGAGCGTGCACTGCCACAACGACCTGGGCATGGCCGTGGCCAACAGCCTGGCGGGCGTGAAGATAGGCGGCGCGCGGCAAGTGGAATGCACCATCAACGGCCTGGGCGAGCGTGCGGGCAACTGCGCGCTGGAAGAAGTGGTGATGGCCGTGAAAACGCGGCGCGACTACTTCGGGCTGGACGTGGCCATTGACACCCGCCAGATCGTGCCCGCCAGCCGCATGGTCAGCCAGACCACGGGCTTTGCGGTGCAGCCCAACAAGGCCGTGGTGGGCGCCAACGCCTTCGCGCACGCCAGCGGCATTCACCAAGACGGCGTGCTCAAGGCGCGCGACACCTACGAAATCATGCGCGCCGAAGACGTGGGCTGGACGGCCAACAAAATCGTGCTGGGCAAGCTCAGCGGCCGCAACGCCTTCAAGCAGCGCCTGGACGAGCTGGGCGTGCACTTTGGCAGCGAAAGCGACATCAACGTGGCTTTCTCCAAATTCAAGGAACTGGCCGACCGCAAGAGCGAAATCTTCGACGAGGACATCCTCGCGCTGGTCAGCGACGAAAGCGTCACGCCCGGCAAGGAAGCCTACGGCCTGGTCTCCCTGGCCCAGCGCAGCGAAACCGGCGAGCGCCCCAGCGCCAGCATCGTCTTCACCGAAAACGGCCAGGAGCGCCGCGCCAGCGCCGAAGGCAACGGCCCCGTGGACGCCACCTTCAAAGCCATCGAATCGCAAGTGAACAGCGGCGCGGAACTGCTGCTTTTTTCCATCAACGCCATCACCAGCGGCTCCACCGAAAGCCAGGGCGAAGTCACCGTGCGCCTGCAACACGCGGGCCGCGTGGTCAATGGCGTGGGCGCCGATCCGGACATCGTCATCGCCGCCGCCAAGGCCTACCTGAGCGCCTTGAGCCGCTTGCGCGGCAAATCCGAAAAGGTGAAGGCGCAAGACTGGATCTGAACGGCCGCCCCGGTTCGCCAGGCTCCCGCCGCCAGAGCCGGAAACGGGGCCGCGAGCCAGAAAAAGGAACGCGCAGCCCGGATAATCCGCCGCGCGCTTTCCTATCCTGCTATCTGTTTTTTTTCCCCCTTTTTTCCAATCCGCAAGCGAAAGGCACTGGTCCATGCGAACTGAAATCTGGCTGGCCCTGGGCATCATCATCGGCGCGCTCGTCGGCTGGGCGCATGGCCGCGCTGAAGGCGAGCTGGTCATCGGCATTTTCTTTGGCGTCCTCGCAGGCGCCATGGCGGGCCTGTTCCTGCGCATGGCGCTGCCGCCCAAATACAAGAAAAAGCCGCCTGCCGAAGAGCGCAAACCGCGCTGATTTCTTCAAAGGCCGGGCTTTGCCGGCCTTTTTCATGGGCCAAACCGCGCGCGGTCAGTGCGCCAGCAGCAGCTGCCCGGCCACCTCGTCGCGTTTGGCTTTGCCAGCCAGCTGCTCCACCAGCGCCAGAGCGAAGTCCAGCGTCAGGCCGGGGCCTCGGCCCGTGGTGACAAGGCCATCGACAACCACGGCGCTGCCCGCCTGCAGGCGCGCGCCAGTCAGGCGGTCTTCAAAACCGGGGTAGCAAGTGGCGCTCTTGCCTTGCAGCAGGCCGATGCCGCCCAACAGTGCAGGAGAGGCGCAAATGGCCGCCACCTTGCCGCCTTGCTGCGCAAAAGCCAGCAGCCGCTGCTTCAGGCCGTCATGCTCGGCGTACTTCACGGTGCCGCCAGGCACCACGAGCATTTGCGCGGCGCTGAAATCGGCCATTTCAAACAGAACGTCGGCCTGCACCGTAACCTGATGGCCGCCTGTCACCTGCCGCTCGCCCGTGAGCGAGACGGTCTGCACGTCCAGTTGCGCGCGGCGCAGCACATCAACCGTGGCCAGGGCCTCGATTTCTTCAAAGCCAGTGGTGAGAAAAACGAAAACGTGTGCCATTGAAGCTCTCCTTTGGGTGGTGGAAAAAAGGAACGGGTCCACAGAGTCTGCGGATTGTCAGCCGCAGCTTTGCGGAAAGGTTTTCTGCGGCGGGGCTGGCGATGCCTCCAAAGACCATTTCCGCGCGCAACAGCCAGCGGACGGGAATATGCCAGGCGGCACCCTCTGGAGAAGGCACTGGCGTGACCGACTCAGAAACTGCCAGCGAGCGCGGTTTGGCACGAACGGGCCGCGAGTAGAAGATGCAACCCTGCACTCGACTACCGCAGCGCCAGCACACCCGCGCTGGCTGGGCTGCTACAAGGAGAGCGTCAGAAACAGGAGCAAATTTGCGGGGCAGAAATGCCGTTCAGCGCTGATTCCACTAGGACATACTGCTATGAATAGATGAGCAAAAAAAGCCACTGCTGCTTCTCCCCGCGCTCCTTATTCCGGCCCGCTTTCTCACAGCCGCGCTGCCGCGTCTGCGGCCAGATCGGGAGCTGGCGCCCGGAACAGGCGCTCAAATCATGGCCGCCGGATCGTCGGCCATATTGACGAACACGCGCGCGCGGCGGGGGCTGATGCGCACGGCGTCGCCTTCTTTCAGGCCCAGCGCCTGCCATTCGGCGACGGGCAGGTGCGCTTCCAGAATCTGGCCGCGCGGCTCCAGGGCGCTGAGTTCGAGCCGGGCCAGGGGGCCGATGACGAGGGCGCGGTCCAGGCGCGCGGGCAGGCCGCTGGCGCCGGGCGCATCGGCGCTGACGGCCAGGTCGGCGGGGCGCACGAAGGCCAGGGCTTCGGCGTCGGCGGCGTGGGGCGCGTCGGGCGCGGCCAGTTGCCAGTCGCCCACTTGCATCTGGCCGCCGCTGGCGCGGCCATGAAAGAGATTCACGTCGCCCAGAAAGCCATAGACGAAGGGGCTGGCGGGGTGCTCCCACACTTCTTGCGGCGTGCCTTGCTGTTCGATGCGGCCTTTGTTCATGACGACGACGCGGTCGGCCACTTCGAGCGCTTCTTCCTGGTCGTGCGTGACGAAGATGCTGGTGACGTTCAGCTCTTCGTGCAGGCGGCGCAGCCAGCGGCGCAGTTCCTTGCGCACCTTGGCATCGAGCGCGCCAAAGGGTTCGTCCAGCAGCAGCACTTTGGGGGCGACGGCCAGCGCGCGCGCTAGGGCGATGCGCTGGCGCTGCCCGCCCGAGAGCTGCGAGGGGTAGCGGCCCGCCAGCCAGTCCAGCTGCACCATTTGCAGCAGCTCATGCACGCGCGCCTGGATGTGCGCTTCATCCGGGCGCTCTTTGCGGGGCTTGACGCGCAGGCCGAAGGCCACGTTGTCAAACACGGTCATGTGCCGGAACAGCGCGTAGTGCTGGAAGACAAAGCCCACGCCGCGCTGGCGCACGTGGACATCGGTCGTGTCCTGGCCGCCAAAGAAGATTTGCCCCGTGTCGGCGCTTTCCAGCCCGGCAATGATGCGCAGCAGCGTGGTTTTGCCGCAGCCCGAAGGCCCCAGCAGCGCCACCAGTTCGCCGCTGCCGATATTCAGGCTGACGTCGCTCAGGGCCTGGAAGTTGCCGAATTGCTTGCTGATGTGCTGAATGTCGATGCTCATGGGTGTTTCGGGTGTGTGTCTGCCAGCGGCCACGAAGCCGGTTTTTTTGCTCCCGGTTTCATAGCATGACCTCAAGATAGGGCTGCGGCAAAAGCCGTTTCAGACCTCTTCAATTTGCTCCTGTTTCTGAAGCCCTGCGCGCGCCTGCCATGCGCCAATCAGCCCATACGCCGCGCCCGCCAGCAGCAGCGCGGCGGCCCAGCCGGGGGGCAGGTATTTGCCGGCGGCGATGGCGGCCAGGCACAGGGCGCTGGCGGCCGAGGCGTGAACGAGGGCGCGGCGGCAGGTCATGGCGCAGTCCTTTCAGCGGGCGGGGCGGCGGGTGGGGCGGGTTCGGGCAGGGCGGCGGCGTCTTGCAGCTCCTTGGCGTGGCGCCACTCCACCAGGGTTTTGAGCGCGAGCGTGACCAGCGCCAGCAGCGCCAGCAGGCTGGCCACGGCAAAGGCGGCCTGGCCCTGGTATTCGTTGTAGAGCACTTCCACGTGCAGAGGCATGGTGTTGGTCTGCCCCCGGATGTGGCCGCTGACGACCGAGACGGCGCCGAATTCACCCATTGCCCGCGCGTTGCACAGGATCACGCCATACAGCAGGCCCCAGCGGATGTTGGGCAGCGTCACATGCCAGAAGGTCTGCCAGCCGCTGGCGCCCAGCACCTGCGCGGCCTGCTCCTCGTCGCTGCCTTGCGCCTGCATGAGCGGAATCAGCTCGCGCGCAATGAAGGGAAAGGTGACGAACACCGTCGCCAGCAAGATGCCCGGCACGGCGAAGATGACCTTGATGTCATGCGCGGCCAGCCACGGCCCCAGCCAGCCTTGCGCGCCAAACACCAGCACGTAGCACAGCCCCGCCACCACGGGCGAGACGGAAAAAGGCAGGTCGATCAGCGTGATGAGAAACGGCTTGCCCCGGAACTCGAAGCGCGCCACGCACCAGGCCGCCGCCACGCCAAACACCAGGTTCAGCGGCACGGCAATGGCTGCCGTCAGCAGCGTCAGCCGCACGGCGGCCAGCGCGTCAGGCTGGCGCAGCGCCTCCACATAAGCCTGCCAGCCCGCGCCCAGCGCCTCGGCAAACACGGCCGCCAGCGGCAGCGCCAGAAACAGCGCCATGAAGCCAAGCGCCAGCGCCGTGAGCAGCCAGCGCACGGGCGCGCTTTCGGTGGTGCGCACGCGCTTGGGAACGGCGGGCGCGGCGGATGCAGATGGTTTCACGGACGCGCTCATGCGGCCTCTCCCTTGCGCCGGCGGCCCCAGGCTTGCAGCGCGTTGATGGCCAGCAGCATGGCAAAGGAAATCAGCAGCATCACCGTGGCCACGGCGGCGGCGCCCGCCGTGTCGTACTGCTCCAGCTTGCCGATGATGATGAGCGGCGCGATTTCGGAAACCATCGGCATGTTGCCCGCGATGAAGATGACCGAGCCGTATTCGCCCACCGCGCGCGCAAACGCCAGCGCAAAGCCCGTCACCAGCGCAGGCGCGATGGCCGGAAAGATGACATGGCGAAACGTCTGCCAGCGCGTCGCGCCCAGGCAGGCGGCGGCCTCTTCCAGCTCTTTTTCCGCCTCTTGCAGCACCGGCTGCACCGTGCGCACCACAAAGGGCAGCCCGATGAAGATGAGCGCCACCACGATGCCCGCCGGCTTGAACGCCAGCTCCAGCCCCAGCGGCTCCAGCCAGCGCCCCACCCAGCCATTGCCCGCCAGCACCGCCGCCAGCGCAATGCCCGCCACCGCCGTGGGCAGCGCAAAGGGCAAATCCACCAGTGCATCAGCCAGCTTGCGCCCCGGAAATTCATAGCGCACCAGCACCCAGGCCAGCAGCAGGCCCGCCGCCACGTTCACCAGCGCCGCCGCCAGCGAAGCGCCAAACGTCAGCCTGAATGCCGCCAGCACGCGCGGCGCGGACACCGTGGCCCAGAAATCGCCCCAGCTCATTGAAAGCGAATAAGCCAGCAGCGCGCCCAGCGGCATCAGCACCACCAGGCCCAGATAAAGCAGCGTGTAGCCCAGCGTCAGGCCGAAGCCAGGCAGCACGCGAACCGTTTTACGGGGCCGCATAAATATACCTATATATTAAGTAATTATATTAGTAAATGCTTGCTAATTCTACTTTATACTCTTCAAGTATAAAATTAATTGGAACAAATGCAGTAATAGGAGCAGGTACGCTACCGAAAGATCCAGTGAATGCACATATATCTGTACTGGCTACAACAATACCTACTGCTAAATTTCCACCTCTTTCCGTGTTTCCTGTTACTACTGGGCCGCCAGAATCTCCAGGCTTACTACACACAGATAAAGACGAAAGATTTCTTATTTGCCTTCCATTGTAAAAATATGTCGCATTGATAGTAGTAGTTTTTCCACATTTCCACCCACTGACTGCACCGGCAGCACAGTATTGCTCATGAACTGAAGGATTTTTGCTTCCAACTATTAATCCCTCTCTTCTGATTTCACTTCTCCAGTATACAGGTGATCCAGAATAAGTTGGACTAATAATGTATACATATTTACCAGGAGTACTATGCTTAAAATTATCGTTCCCAATAATTCCATAATCTGTCCTATCGCCAGACATGAAAACTGTATTTGAAATGGCTCCATAAAAATCTCCACCGAACCAACCAAACTTCTGTGTATCCATTTTGTCCCCTGCCTGGCCGCAATGCCCAGCTATGATAGTGAATGGAAAAATTCCGCCAACCACATTAAACCCAGCCGTACAAGTGATACCTCTATAGGATAAGCCAGCTTGAGTTGTATTTCTTAAAGGCATTCCTGCCCAGAGATCTGGCGATGCAGTCGCACTCATTGGGCTAGAAACTTTAAAATAAAATAGGATTTTACTAAGCTCGCCATCACCTTGAATGATATTTCTAATAGATTCTATTGCTTGCGGCTCCGTAAATATAATAAATTTTTGTTGTATGGTGTCATATCCTACCCCCACTAAACCTCTGATGCCAGAATCCCAAATTTTATTGGCGATCCTTGAGTTCATAGCACTTATTTCCTTCTTATTATAGAGAGAGGATTCAAAAATAACACCAGAAAATCTCTCTTCAATATTTTTCTTTTCTTTCTCATTTAGTCCCTTGATCCATATATGCAAGACTGGTTCGCCAATCTGTGCATCATCAACATCTCCGCCAGAAAATCTTAATGGAAACTCATTTTCTATTTCTGTTGCCAGTTCACTCAAGCGGCGAGCCCTCCTCATGTGTTTCAATGCATCTGCATCTGGTATATCATCACCTTGCAATTTTTTTCCATTCATTTTATATCTTTTGGCCTCAATTTCAGGCACACTCTCAGCCAGTGATTTTTTATACTCTTTTAAATAAGGTGGAATAAAGTTCTCATCATTAGTTTCAAGATTGTCTTGAGCATTCACATGGCCAATCAAAGAAATTAATAAAACCAATACGAATGACTTAACTCTCATATTCATCTCCCAAGTAAGAATTACCTGCCGGCAGGCTGGTAGAGCTTGTCGAACTGGCCGCCGTCGTTGAAATGCACTTTCTGCGCTTCACCCAGCGAGCCGAAATACTCTTTCACCGTGAAGAGCTTCAGGTTTTTGAAGGTGTCGGCGTGCTTTTTCAGAATGTCCGCGTTGCGCGGGCGCAAGCCGTGTTTGGCGGCAATTTCCTGGCCTTCGTCGGAATACAGGTAATCCAGATACGCCTTGGCTTGTGCGGCGGTGCCTTTTTTCTTCACCGTGCGCTCGACCACGGCCACGGGGTTTTCCGTGACGATGCTGGCCCAGGGATAGACCACTTCCACGCGGCCCTTGCCGAATTCGCGCTCTACCGACACCACTTCGGACTCGAAGGTGATGAGCACATCGCCCACGTTGCGTTGCAAAAACATGCCCGTGGCGTCGCGTCCGCCGCGCGCCAGCGCGGGCACGTTTTTGTAGAGCCGCGCCACAAAATCGGCGGCCTTGGCGTCGTCGCCGCCCTTGGCGCGCGCCTGGCCCCAGGCGGCCAGATAGGCCATGCGGCCATTGCCGCCCGTTTTGGGATTGACGACAACCACTTTCACGTCGGGGCGCGTCAGATCGTCCCAGTCCTTGATGTTTTTCGGGTTGCCCTTGCGCACCAGAAACAGCATGGTCGAGGTGTTGGGCGCGGCTTCGTGCGGGAACTGCTTTTGCCAGTCGGCGGCTACGGCGCCTTTGGCGGCGAGAAAGTCCACATCGGTGGTCGTGTTCATCGTCACCACATCGGCCTCCAGCCCGTCGGCCACGGCGCGCGCCTGCGTGCTGGAGCCGGCGTGCGACTGATCGACGCGGATGTCCTGCCCCGTGCTTTGCTTGTAGTGCCTGATGAAGGCGGCGTTGTAGTCGCGGTAGAACTCGCGCGTGACGTCGTAAGAGGCGTTGAGCAGCGTGGTTTCGGCATGGGCCGCGCCAGCGGCGGCCAGAACGAGGGCGGAGGCAATGAGCTTGAGCTTTTTCATGGGGAGCCTTTGAAAACGTGAAACAGGCGCTGGGCGCCCGAGGCCCGCAAGTGTCACAACGAAGCCTTCAAACTCAAACGAATTTTTTATTGTTTTTTTATAGAGCGGCGCATCTATGGCCGCCGCCGGCCAAGCCGCTTCCGGTTGGTTTTTGCCTTGCTCCTGTGCCTTGCCCCTGAAGCCTCGCCAGAACGAAGCGCCGGTTCGCTGCCTGAAACCCGGCCCATGGCCCGCCCCGATTGGCCGCGCCTGCCCAGCCACATCAGAAACAGGAGCAAATTCAAGGGCCTTGAATGCCGTCTTGCGCAATATCCACTAGGACCTCATGCTATGGATAGAGTAGCTAAAAATGCCGCTCTTTCAACCCTGCGGCCAGCGCGCTGTGAATGTGCCGCGCCGCCACAATCGCGCTCCATGTTCCGCCCTTCGCTCCGATGCCTTCTGCCTTCTTTTCTGCCCGCCTTCTGGTCCGCTGCCTGGCTGGCGGCTCTGCTGGCCGCCGCCCCGGCCCATTCCAGCAGCGCGCCAACATTCGCGCAGGTCAAGGCGGATTTCCGTTCTTCCGAAACCTGGCTGCTGGATCGCAGCGGCCAGCCGCTGCACCGCCTGCGCACCGATGACAGCGCGCGCCGGGGCGCGTGGGTGGCGCTGGCCGACGTGTCGCCCGCGTTGCGCCAGGCGCTGGTGCTCTCGGAAGACAAGCGCTTTTACGAACACAGCGGGGTAGATTGGCGGGCCGTGGGCGCGGCCGCCTGGGGTAATTTGTGGAACGAGAAAACGCGCGGCGCCAGCACGCTGACCATGCAGCTGGCCGGTCTGCTCGATGATGACTTGCGCCAGGGCGGCAGCGGCCGCAGCCTGCGCCAAAAGCTGGGGCAGGCCGTGATGGCGCGGCGGCTGGAGGGCGGCTGGCGCAAGGACGAAATCCTGGAGGCGTATCTGAACCTCGTGCCCTTCCGGGGCGAGCTGGTGGGGCTGGACGCGCTGGCGCACACGCTGTTTGGCAAAGCCCCCCATGGCCTGAACGACGCCGAAGCCGCGCTGGCCGCCGCGCTGGTGCGCGCCCCCAACGCCAGCGCCGCCCGCGTGGCGCAGCGCGCCTGCGGCGTGCTCTCGCTCATGCGGGCCGGGCAGTCCGCCGAAGAAAAACGGCAGGGCTGCATCACGCTGGAGCTGCTGGCCGCTGGCGCCCTGCCCCGCCGCGCCTGGCCCGCCAGCGAAGGACCAGCCCCCCACCTGGCCCGCCGCCTGATTGCCGAGGCCGCCCGCGCCGCGCCCGATGGCCTGCCCCCGCCCGCCGTGCCCAGCACGCTGGACGGCCCCACCCAGCGCCTGGCCCTGCAAACCCTGCGCCAGCACCTGCGCGAGCTGCAAGGCCGCAACGTGCAAGACGGCGCCGTGCTGGTGCTGGACAACGCCACGGGCGAAGCGCTGGCCTGGGTCGGCTCCAGCGGCAGCGACCTGAGCCAGGCCGCAGAGGTGGACGGCGTGACCGCCCTGCGTCAGCCCGGCAGCGCGCTCAAGCCTTTTCTCTACGCGCAGGCCATTGCCCAGCGGCGCATCACGGCAGCCACGCTGCTTGACGACTCCCCCGCGCGGCTGCAAACCGGCGGCGGGCTTTACATCCCGCACAACCATGACCGGCGCTACCACGGCTGGGTCTCGGCGCGCGTGGCGCTGGCCTCGTCGCTCAACATCCCGGCCGTGCGCGTGCTCGGCATGGTCTCGCCTGAAGCCTTTCACCGCCAGCTGCACGATCTGGGCATGCGCCTGCCCGAAACCAGCGGCTACTACGGCCTGAGCCTGGCGCTGGGCAGCGCCGAAGTCACGCTGCTGCAACTGGCCAACGCCTACCGCGCGCTGGCCAATGGCGGGCGGCTGTGCCCCGTGCGCCTGCACCGCGCCAGCGCAGCGGAAAAAGCCGCGCCCTGCCCTGCCGCGCTGGACGCAGGCGCCGCCTTCATCGTGGGCGACATCCTCTCCGACCGCAACGCGCGCGCCCTCACCTTCGGCATGGACTCCGTGCTGGGCACGCGCTTTTGGAGCGCCGCCAAAACCGGCACCAGCAAAGACATGCGCGACAACTGGGCCGTGGGCTACACCCCGCGCCACACCGTCGCCGTGTGGGTCGGCAACGCCAGCGGCCAGCCCATGCACGACGTCAGCGGCGCCAGCGGCGCAGCCCCCGTCTGGGCCGCCCTCATGCGCCACCTGCACCAGCTGGCCCCATCGCCCGCGCCCGCCGCGCCCGAAGGGCTGGAGCGCGTGAGCGTGCGCTTTGACAACCCGCCGGACGGCGAGCCGCCCCGCGCCGAATGGTTTCTGCCCGGCACCGCACAAGCCCTTTTCGCAAGAGATTCGGCGCAAAGCGCACAAGACGCACCGCAGGCCGACGCCGCCAGCGCCCCCAAGCCCCGCATCACCAGCCCCGTCAGCGGCTCCATCATCGCGCTGGACCCCGACATCCCCCCCGCCAACCAGCGCCTGCGCCTGACCGCCGCCGTGCCCGCTGGCGCCGCCGCCCGCGCCCTGCGCTGGCAAGCCACAGGCCGCACCATCGGCCACGGCCCCAGCGCCGCCTGGCTGCCCCTGCCAGGCCGCCACACCATCCGCCTGCTCGACCGCCACGGCCAAGTGCTTGACGAAACGCATATCGAAGTGCGCGGCGCGGCCTTGCGCGCTGGTATGCAGCCGCCCTCAGGGCGGCCATGAGAAGAAGCCGCGCAACGAATATGAATCTGATGCGAATCTATTTGCGCGGCAAATGGCGGATATTGGTGCGGCAAAGCGCCTGATGCCGCTTTTTTTCGCGTCTGCGTGATATTGCGTGCCAAACCCCAGGCGGCTCCGGCAACCGCCCGCCGCGCTTGAAAAGCCTGCGCCCAGCCCAACATGCCGGGCGGATGTTCCCTTCCTTCATTTCCGAAAAGAACCATGAATCAGAACCCTGAAAACGGCCTGCCGCGCGAAATGCTGCCTGAAGAGCTGGAAGCCGCGCAGGCGGCCAATGAGGCTGATGCGCTGGCGCAGCTGGAAAACCTGCAAGCCGAGCTGGCGGCCTTGCAGGCCAAAAACGCCGAGCTGGCTGACCAGGCCCTGCGCGCGCAGGCCGAGGCGCAAAACGCCCGCCGCCGGGCCGAAGAAGAAATTGCCAAAGGCCGCAAGTTCGCCATTGAAGGCTTTGCTGCAAGCCTGCTGCCCGTGCTGGACAGCCTGGAGGCAGCGCTGGCTGTGGAAAACGCCAGCAGCGAGCAGCTGCGCGAAGGCACCGAGGCCACGCTGCGCCAGCTTTTGAGCGCGCTGGAGCGCAACAAGGTGCTGCCCGTGGCGCCGGAGCCGGGCAGCGCCTTCAATCCGGAGCAGCAGCAGGCCATCAGCATGGTGCCTTCCGATCTGCCCGCCAATACCGTGGCGGGCCTGCTGCAAAAAGGCTACGTGATCGCTGACCGCGTTTTGCGCCCCGCACTGGTGACAGTGGCCGCGCCCCAATAGAGGCCAGGCAGGGATTAACGGCCAGAGCGGAAGCATCCGTAAAAACGCGGCCTTGCGCGAAATGGGCTGCACAGGCCGGACGGCCCCTTGAATTCGCCGCCCTCATCCGCAACTGGGCCGCATCCAGACATTTTCCGAAAGACATTCACAGGAGAAACCAACATGGGAAAAATCATTGGCATCGACTTGGGCACGACCAATTCCTGCGTTTCCGTCATGGAAGGCAGCTCGCCCAAAGTGATTGAAAACGCCGAAGGCGCGCGCACCACGCCTTCCATCGTGGCCTACAAGGACGATGGCGAAATCCTCGTGGGCACGACGGCCAAGCGCCAGGCTGTTACCAATCCGAAAAACACCATTTACGCCGTCAAGCGCCTGATTGGCCGCAAGTTCGACGAAAAAGAGGTGCAAAAAGACATCCATCTGATGCCCTACCAGATCGTCAAGGCCGACAACGGCGATGCCTGGGTGGAAGTGCGCGGCCAAAAACTCGCGCCGCAGCAAATCAGCGCCGAAATCCTGCGCAAGATGAAAAAGACGGCGGAGGACTACCTGGGCGAGCCGGTGACGGAAGCCGTCATCACCGTGCCCGCCTACTTCAACGACAGCCAGCGCCAGGCCACCAAGGACGCAGGCCGCATCGCCGGGCTGGAAGTCAAGCGCATCATCAACGAGCCGACGGCGGCCGCGCTGGCCTTTGGCCTGGACAAGCAGGAAAAGGGCGACCGCCGCATTGCCGTGTATGACCTGGGCGGCGGCACCTTCGACATCTCCATCATCGAAATCGCTGATGTCGATGGCGAAAAGCAGTTTGAAGTGCTCTCCACCAACGGCGACACCTTCCTGGGCGGCGAAGACTTCGACCAGCGCATCATCGACTACATCATTGGTGAATTCAAGAAAGAGCAAGGCGTTGATCTCAAAAGCGACGTGCTGGCCCTTCAGCGCCTGAAAGAAGCCGCCGAAAAAGCCAAGATCGAACTCTCCAGCAGCCAGTCCACCGACATCAACCTGCCCTACATCACGGCAGACGCCAGCGGCCCGAAGCACCTGAACGTCAAGCTCACGCGCGCCAAGCTCGAAGCCCTGGTGGAAGACCTGATCGAGCGCTCCATCGAACCCTGCCGCATCGCCATCAAGGACGCTGGCATCTCCGTGGGCGAAATCAACGACGTCATCCTCGTGGGCGGCCAAACGCGCATGCCCAAAGTGCAAGACAAGGTGAAAGAGTTCTTCGGCAAGGAGCCGCGCAAGGACGTCAACCCCGACGAAGCCGTGGCCGTGGGCGCCGCCATTCAGGGCCAGGTGCTCTCCGGCGGCCGCAAAGACGTGCTGCTGCTTGACGTCACGCCCCTTTCCCTGGGCATCGAAACCCTGGGCGGCGTGATGACCAAGATGATCACCAAGAACACCACTATCCCGACCAAGCACGCGCAGACCTTCTCCACGGCCGACGACAACCAGCCTGCCGTGACCATCAAGGTCTTCCAGGGCGAGCGCGAGATGGCCAGCGGCAACAAACTGCTGGGCGAATTCAATCTGGAAGGCATTCCGCCCGCGCCGCGCGGCCTGCCGCAAATTGAAGTCACCTTCGACATTGACGCCAACGGCATCCTGCACGTCAGCGCCAAAGACAAAGGCACCGGCAAGGAAAACACCATCACCATCAAGGCCAACTCGGGCTTGTCGGAAGCCGAAATCCAGCAAATGGTCAAAGACGCCGAACTCAACGCCGCCGAAGACAAGAAAAAGCTGGAAATCGTGCAGTCGCGCAACCAGGGCGACGCCGCCTTGCACACCGTGCGCAAGAGCCTGGCCGAGCACGGCGACAAGCTCGATGCGGCCGAGAAAGAAAAAATCGAAGCCGCCGCCAAAGAGCTGGAAGAAGCCCTCAAGGGCGACGACAAGGCCGCCATCGACAGCAAGACCGAAGCCCTGATGGCCGCTGGTCAGAAGCTGGGCGAGAAGATGTACGCCGACGCCCAGGCCGCTGCGGCTGCCGCAAACGCGGCGGGCGCAGCCCCCGGCGGCGCATCGTCCGCCCCGGCTGATGACAACGTGGTGGATGCCGAAGTCAAAGAGGTCAAAAAAGACTGACCCGGCCAGATGACTGACGGCCCGCAGGCGCTTGCGTACATTGAAACGCGCCCGCAGCAAAGCCTCGATCGCGCCCGCGCCCATCGAGGCTTTTGCTTTGTAAGAACCTGTTCAGAGTCTGGCCGTGAGGAGGCGAAAACGCGAATCGGGATAGGCTGCAAACCGCAGACGGGCTTCGTGGCCCGCGAGGATTTGCAGCGCCACAGAGCGCTTCAAGGCCGCATTTTTCGCACCCGCGGGCAGAAACCTTGAACCAATTCCAAGACTGCAGCCGCTTTCCTTTCCCCCTGCCAATGAAATTGAGGTCCTGTTCATGGCAACCAAACGCGACTACTACGAAATCCTGGGCGTGCCCCGCAACGCCAGCGAAGATGAAATCAAGAAGGCTTACCGCAAGCTCTCTTCCAAATACCACCCGGACCGCCACCAGGGCGACGACGCCAAGGCCGCCGCCGAAGCCAAGTTCAAGGAAGGCAAAGAGGCCTACGAAATCCTGTCTGATGCGCAAAAACGCGCCGCCTACGACCAGTACGGCCACGCGGGCGTGGACCCGAACATGCGCGGCGGCCCCGAAGGCTTTGGCGGCGACTTCGCCGAAGCCTTTGGCGGCATCTTTGGCGACATCTTCGGCGCGGCCGGCATGGCTGGCGGCGCGCGGCGCAGCGGGCGGCAAATCTACCGTGGCGCCGACCTGAACTACGCCATCGAAATCACCCTGGAAGAAGCCGCTGCCGGCAAAGACGAATCCATCCGCGTGCCCAGCTGGGACGAATGCCACACCTGCGGCGGCAGCGGCGCGCGCCCCGGCACCAGCGCCAAAACCTGTCCGCACTGCCACGGCCAGGGCGTCATGCAAATGCGCCAGGGCTTTTTCAGCGTGCAGCAAACCTGCCCGCACTGCCGGGGCAGCGGCAAGCTGATCGAAGACCCCTGCTCCACCTGCCACGGCCAGGGCAAGGTCAAAACGCACAAGACGCTGGAAATCAAGATTCCCGCCGGCATCGACGACGGCATGCGCCTGCGCTCCACCGGCAACGGCGAACCCGGCGTGAACGGCGGCCCGCCCGGCGACCTCTACATTGAAGTGCGCGTGAAAAAGCACGACATCTTCGAGCGCGACGGCGACGACCTGCACTGCATCGTGCCCATCAGCTTCCCCACGGCGGCCATCGGCGGCGAAACCGAAGTGCCCACGCTCGAAGGCAAGGCCGTCATCACCATCCCCGAAGGCACGCAAAACGGCAAGCAGTTCCGCCTGCGCGGCAAAGGCGTCAAGGGCCTGAACTCCAGCATCAAGGGCGACCTGTACTGCCACGTGCGCGTGGAAACCCCCGTCAAGCTCACCGAGCAGCAGCGCAAGCTCTTCCGCGAACTGCAAGCCTCCCTCCAGCAAGGCGGCAACAAACACTCCCCCGGCGAAGAAAGCTGGACCGACCGGCTCAAGAACTTCTTCGGCGCCTGAACCAGAGGCGCCCGAAAGGGCCACAGAACCTGCTCAAGCCCTGTTTCCGGAAAAAAGAGAGCGGCAAAAGGACGAGAGCAGCGAACAGCAAATAGCCGCGCCAGCCAGGCTGCGCGGTTTTTTGCTCTTCTATTCATAGCGAGATGTCCTAGTGGGATCTGCGCAGAACGGCATTTAAGCCCCCTTGAATTTGCTCCTGTTTCTGATGTCTTCTGGCGGACTGCGGGCGGCTTCAGGAGCGCTTCGAGGGATCAGGCCGCCGCCTTCTGCCGCGCTTCGGCCAGGGCCAGCAGGGCGTGGATGGCGCCGACCACGAGGCTGGAGCCGCCTTTGCGGCCACGGATGATGATCCAGGGCGTTTCGCTGACTTGCGCCAGCAAGTCTTTGGACTCGGCGGCGGAAACAAAGCCGACGGGCATGCCAATGACCAGGGCCGGGCGCGCGCCGTCTTCGCGGATCATGCGCACGATTTCGATGAGGGCCGTGGGGGCGTTGCCAATGGCGAGGATGGCCCCGTCGATCAGGCCCAGGCGCTGCGCCTTGCGCATGGCCTGCACGGCGCGGGTGGTGTTTTCGCGGCGGGCGGCTTCGATCACGTCGTCGTCGTTGATGAATTCGTGCGTGCGCAGGCCGAAGTGCTCCAGCCGGGGGCGCGAAAGGCCCGTGCAAATCATGCCGACATCGGCCACGATGGGCGCGCCGCCGCGCAAGATGGCTTGCAGGCCCGCTTCGGTGGCGCGGGGGTGGAATTCGGTCAGGCCGTTGAATTCAAAGTCGGCATTGGCGTGAATCATGCGGCGCACGATGGGCCACTGATCGGCGGTGTAGGCGTGCGGGCCGGCTTCGGCGTCAATGATGGCGAAGCTGCCGTGCTCGATGCTTTGCCCGGCGCGGGTGAGCTGCTCGGTCACGGTGTTGGCTGAAGTGGCGGTGGTCATGCGTCAGGTCCTTGCGGGTGGTCAGGGGCATTGCCATCGTGAGGGTGATGGCCGTGGTGATGGCCGTGGCGGCCGTTGCTTTCATGCGGGTGTTCGTGTGAATGTTCGTGCGGGTGCTCGTGCGCATGGCCGTGCGCCAGTGCGGGGCGCGGGGCGCTGCCGTCGTGGGGCAGGCAGGGGCGGCCTTCGCGCAAGTCGCTGGCGTAGCGCTCCAGCAGGCTGAAGATTTCAGGCTCCAGGCCAAAGTGCGGCGTGCAGGCAAAGCGTATTTGCGGGTACTGGGCGCGCAGGTGCTGAACCTGGCGCTGAATGCGCTGCATGAGCACGCCCGTGAACAGGTAATAGGGCAGCACCACGATTTGCCCCATGCCCAGGCGGGCCTGGCGCTGCGCCACGCGCTCCAGCCTGGGCCAGGTCACGCCGGTAAAGGCCAGATCAACCAGCTCGTGCCCCGGCTCGCTTTCGTAGAGCCAGCGCGCCATGCGCGCCATGTCGCCATTGGCGTGCATGTCGGAAGAGCCGCGCCCCAGCAGAATGATGCCGGTGGTGGCGGGGTCAGGCATGTCCAGCGTGAGCATGGCCTGCGCCAGCCGCCGCTGCAAAACCTGAAGCACGGGCTGGCAGGCCGACAGGTGCGGGGCGGTCAGGAAAAGCGTGTCCGGGCACTGGCGGCGCGCCTGGGCCACGGCTTCGGGAATGTCGCCTCGCACATGCCCGGCGGCATTGAGGATGAGCGGCAGCACGATCACGCGCGCGGCCTGCCGCCCTGCTTCGAGCAGGGCCGCGTCCAGCGCGGGGCGGCCAAATTCGATGAAGCCGCACTCAATGCGCCAATCGGGGTGGCGCAGCCGCCACTGGGCGACGAAATCGCGCACTTCCTGGTTGCCCGCCTCTTCGCGCGAGCCGTGGCCGACCACGAGGATGAGATCGCCATGCGTGTGAGAAAAAGAAGATGCAGCCGTCATGCGCTGGCCTTTCTGAAACGGTGGGTGAAAGCGGGGTCATACAGGCGCGAATGCGCCAGATCGGGCCAGTGCAGCGCGCCCAGCGTGGGGCTGGCCACGATCATGGCTTGCGAGACGATGCCCGCCTGGCGGCAGCGCTCCTTGATATCGGCCAGCGTGCCGCGCACGATGCGCTCTTGCTGCGCCCAGCTGGCCTTGTGCACCACCAGCATGGGCGCGTCTTCCGCCCAGCCGGCCTGCCGCAAGGCGGCCTGCACCTTGTGCAGCAAGGTGATGGACAAAAAAATGCACAGCGTGCAGCGATGCGCGGCCAGCGCCGCCAGGTCTTCGCCTTCCGGCATGGGCGTGCGGCCCGCCACGCGGGTGAGCACCACGGTCTGCGTGACTTCGGGCAGCGTCAGCGACTCGCCCGCCGCCGCCATGGCCGCCATGGCCGACGACACGCCGGGCACCACTGCCCACTCGATGCCCGCCGCGCTCAAAGGCCGGGCCATTTCAATCAGCGCGCCATACAGCGCCGGATCGCCCGTTTGCAGCCGCACCACGGTGGCGTGGCGGCGCGCCTGCTGGGTCAGCCAATCGGTCATCTCCTGCAAGGCCATGCGGCTGGAATCGCGCACCTCGCAGCCTGCCGGGGCAAAGCGCGTCACGGCCTCGTTCACCAGCGAACCGGCAAACAGCACCGCGCCCGCTTGCGCCAGCAGGCGCTGACCTTTGAGGGTGATGAGTTCCGGATCGCCCGGCCCAGCGCCGACGAACCAGACTTTGCCGCGCGCGCCAGGCGCAGCCGGGGGGATGTGCATGCAAAAAACTCCGTCAAAAACCAATGGCGGACGGCAAAAGGCCAGCGCTCCGCCATGCCCGCAAACAGCGGCGGATGCTACCTGCTGCCCAGGCTCAGAGAAGGCAAGACAAACAAACTGCAAGCTTTCTCGCGGCTGATGTTGCTCGGATCACTTTCCTTTCTGATTCCATGAGCTTCTCATTTCCCGGAAGAGACTTTGAGCAGGTTCTGATGAAAGGGACGCGGGCAGCTATGATTTTGATAGCCGCTTTGCTTCCATCGCCTTTCCATCCGTCTTTCCTCTGCTATGCCCGCTGCCTGCACCCTGCCTCTGATCGCCCTGGCCGGCCCCACGGCCAGCGGCAAGACGGGCGTGGCCGTGGCGCTGGCGCACTGGCTGGCCGCGCGCGGGCAGGCGGCGGAAATCATCAGCGTGGATTCGGCGCTGGTGTATCGCGGCATGGATATTGGCACCGCCAAGCCCACGCTGGCCGAGCGCGGCGGCGTGCCGCACCACTTGCTGGACGTGCGCGATCCGCTGCACGCCTACAGCGCGGCCGACTTCACGCGCGATGCCACGGCGCTGATGGCCGACATCCGCGCACGCGGCGCGCTGCCGTTGCTGGCTGGCGGCACCATGCTTTATTTCAAGGCGCTGGCCGAAGGGCTGCACCACATGCCTGCTGCGCAGCAAGACATTCGCCGCCAGATTGAGGCCGAGGCCGCCGAACGCGGCTGGCCCGCGTTGCACGCCGAACTGGCGCGGGTGGATGCGGCTACGGCAGCCCGCCTGGCCCCGGCAGACAGCCAGCGCATCCAGCGTGCGCTGGAGGTGTGGCGCGCCACGGGGCGGCCCCTATCCAGCTTTCACGCTCAGGCGCGCCGCGCGCCTGGGCCTGATAATGGCGGGCCGACAGACGCGCTGGGCTACAGCCAGGAGCGCCTGTTTTCGCTGGAGCCAGCCGATCGCGCCTGGCTGCACGCGCGCATTGCCGCGCGGTTTGAGGCCATGCTGCAAAACGGCTTTGTGGACGAAGTGCGGGCGCTGCGCCAAAGAGGCGATTTGCATGCCGGTTTGCCCGCCATGCGCTGCGTGGGCTACCGCCAGGCCTGGCAGGCGCTGGAAGAAAACTGGCCACTGGCCGAACTGCGCGAAAAAGGCATTGCCGCCACGCGCCAGCTCGCCAAGCGGCAACTGACCTGGCTGCGCGGCATGCCCCGCCGCCAGGCGATTGCCACGGGCGCGGGCCAGACGCCGCAGCAGCTGGCGCAGGCCATCGCGGCGGCCTGGGCGCGGCGGGCGCGGGGCGGGTAGCGCGCCAGCGGCAAGGCCAGCAGGCCGCTTGCTGGCAGATCAATCGTCAGCCAATGGGGCTGGCTGCGGCTCGTCTGGCGGCAAAGGCTGGGCAAGCGTTGCGCAAAAGGGCGCTTCCTATAATTTCAATTTCCACCCCGGCGAAGGCCCGCCGCCTTCGCATCTCACCCCGACATGACCAAATTCGTCTTCGTCACCGGCGGCGTGGTGTCGTCCCTGGGCAAGGGCATCGCCGCCGCCTCGCTGGCCGCCATTCTTGAATCGCGCGGCCTCAAAGTCACCCTCATCAAGCTCGATCCCTATATCAACGTCGATCCGGGCACCATGAGTCCCTTCCAGCACGGCGAAGTGTTCGTCACCGACGACGGCGCCGAAACCGACCTGGACCTGGGCCACTACGAACGCTTCATCGAAACGCGCATGAAGCAGGCCAACAACTTCACCACGGGCCGCATCTACCAAAGCGTGCTCGAAAAAGAGCGCCGGGGCGACTACCTGGGCAAAACCGTGCAGGTCATCCCGCACGTGACCAACGAAATCCAGGAGTTCATCAAGCGCGGCGCGGGCATCGGCACGCCTGACGCCGTGCAAGTGGCCATCTGCGAAATCGGCGGCACCGTGGGCGACATCGAATCGCTGCCTTTTCTGGAAGCCGTGCGCCAGCTCAGCCTCAAGCTCGGCCCCAACAACAGCGCCTTCGTGCACCTGAGCTACCTGCCGTGGATCGCCGCCGCAGGCGAGCTGAAAACCAAGCCCACGCAGCACACCGTGCAAAAACTGCGCGAAATCGGCATCCAGCCCGACGCCCTGCTCTGCCGCGCCGACCGCGCCATTCCGCAGGACGAAAAAGAAAAAATCTCGCTCTTTACCAACGTGCCGCTCTGGGGCGTGATCTCCATGCCCGATGTGGACACCATCTACAAAGTGCCCCGCCTGCTGCACGAGCAGGGCCTGGACGGCCTGATCTGCGACAAGCTGCGCCTGAACACCCGCCCCGCCAACTTGCAGCGCTGGGACAGCCTGGTTCACAAAATCAACCACCCAAAAGGCAGCGTGCGCATCGCCATGGTGGGCAAATACGTCGATCTCTCCGACAGCTACAAATCGGTGAACGAGGCGCTGCGCCACGCCGGCCTGGTCAATGGCGTGCAGGTGCAAATCAGCTACATCGACTCCGAAACCCTCACCGCCCAAACCGTGGCCGAGCGCCTGGCCGGGTTTGACGGCGTGCTCGTGCCCGGCGGCTTCGGTTCGCGCGGCGTGGAAGGCAAGATTTGCGCCGCCCGCTACGCGCGCGAAAGCAAAACGCCCTACCTGGGCATTTGCCTGGGCATGCAAGTGGCCACCATCGAATACGCCCGCCACAAAGCCGGACTGAAAAACGCCAACAGCACCGAATTTGACGCGCACACGCCCGAACCCGTCATCGCCCTCATCGACGAATGGGAAGACGCCGACGGCAGCATCCAAAAACGCGACGCGCAGTCTGACCTGGGCGGCACCATGCGCCTGGGCGCGCAAACCTCTGACGTGCAGCCCGGCACCCTCGCCCACCAGATTTACGGCGACACCGTCACCGAACGCCACCGCCACCGCTACGAGGCCAACACCAAATACCTGGACAAGCTGCGCGAAGCGGGCCTGGTCATCTCCGCCCTCACCCAGCGCGAGCACCTCACCGAAATCATCGAGCTGCCCCAAAGCGAGCACCCCTGGTTCATCGGCGTGCAGTTCCACCCCGAATTCAAAAGCACCCCCTGGGCCGGTCATCCGCTCTTCAACGCTTTCATCCGCGCCGCCATGCAACGGCACGGCCAGACGGCCTGAGAGCCTTGTTCGAAGAAGCCCGTTCCTAGACACGAAAAGCGCGAACCTGGGCGGCCTGCGGCCTTGCAAACGCCTTGATAGGCAGCAAAAGCGCCATAAAGGCCCGTCTGCGGTTTGCGTCTTGCTATGCCCGCATTCCTCTGCGCATCCACGATCAAGAGCAGCCTTTGAAGCGCCGCGCTCCAATCTCCTGCGGGCCGCGCCAGCTGATTTTTTAAAGCCTGCTCAAGCGGCTAAGGCCTTTTGCATTGACTTCAAACCAGATTTGGATGCTCTTGCGTGCGCCTATCAACAAGAGGTAGATGCGCTCAAGCCATTCACAGCTGATATCGCTTGGGTCCTTTTTCTTTCTTGTCTTCTGAGCTTTTTATTTCTCGGGGGAACCTTTGAATAGGCCCTGGGGGAAGGAAATTTCACACAGATTTGACTATTAATTAGCTCTCGAATTAATAGCATGATGTCCTAGTAAAACCGGCGCAACAGCCATTTTTCACCTTCTGGATTTGCTCCTCTTTTTTAATCAGCAGGGCTACTGCCGCAGTCAGCGCCTGTCTACAGACTGGCCGCGCGTTTGGCTGCATTTGTCATGTTTAGCCGCGCTGGGTGTTTGATATCCGTTTGGCATGCAACGCCAAGGCCGGGCCTGAAAAAGCGGCTCAAAGCAGGTTTTGCGCGCCGGGCTGGCCGCAAGCGCTGGCGCGGCCTGCCCGGGCTGCTACCATTTTTTGCATGAAAAACAGCCCTTTGTCCGCCTTCCTGGCCCGTTCGCTCGTCTCTTGCCTGGCTCTTTCATCCGCCCTGCTGGCCATCCCGGCCAGCGCCGCGCCTGATGAAGAAGCGCCGCCTGAATTGAGCGAAGCCGAATTCCAGCGCTGCCTGCGTCAGTTGCAGGCCGCGCCTGCCTTCAAGGGCATCAGCGCGCAGACTTTCGAGCGCTACGCCCTTTCCCTCACGCCCGATGCCACGGTGCTGCCGCTGCTCAAGCGCCAGCCCGAATTCACCCTGCCGCCTTGGGACTACATCGCCATGCTGGTGGATGCCGAGCGTCTGGCTGATGGCCGCGCCGCCGCCGGGCGCTGGCAGGCCGAGCTGGCGCAAATCGCCAGCCAAAGCGGCGTGCCCGCGCCCGTCATCCTGGGCGTGTGGGGCGTGGAGAGCAACTTCGGCCAAAACCTGGGCGGGCGGCCCCTGCTGCGCTCGCTGGGCACGCTTTCATGCTTTGGGCGGCGGCAGGAGTACTTTCGCAGCGAATTCGCCGCCGCCCTGCGCATCGTGCAGGAAGGGCACATCGCCGCCGACCGGCTGAATGGCTCCTGGGCGGGCGCCTTCGGCCACACGCAGTTCATGCCCAGCACCTTCTTGCGCAGCGCGGTGGACTTTGACGGCGATGGCCGGCGCGATCTCATGGACAGCGTGCCCGACGCTCTCGCTTCCACCGCGCGCTTTCTGAAAAACGCGGGCTGGCGCAGCGGCCAGCCCTGGGGCTACGAGGTGCGTCTGCCCCCCGGCTACGACGCCAGCCGCTACAGCCGCAAAACGCAGCGCTCCACAGCCGAATGGGCGCAAGACGGCCTGACCCTGCCCGACGGCAGCCCCCTGCCTTTCACGCTGGCGAAGGCCGGGTTGATTCAGCCCGCGCGCAAGCAAGGCGGCGGCCCGGCCTTTCTCGTCGGCGGCAATTTCAACGCGCTCTACAGCTACAACGCCAGCGAGAACTACGCCCTGTCCATCGCCCGCCTGGCCGATCTGTTAGCCCAGCCGCAAACGCCTGCTGATGACGCCCTGGCCAGCTTCGCCACCCCTTGGCCCACGGACGACCCGGGCCTGACGCGCGCGCAAAACCGCGAGCTGCAAACCCTGCTGCTGGCGCGCGGCCACGCCATTGGCAGCGCCGATGGCCGCATCGGCCCGCAAACGCGCGAGGCCATCCGCGCCGAGCAGGCCCGCCTGGGCCAGCCCGTCACGGGGCGGGCGGGGCAAAAGCTCCTGCGCGCGCTGCAAGCGCCGTAATCACAGCCTGGCCGTGAGGGCGGCGAATCGGGATGGGCGGCCAGGCGCAGATGACCAACCGCCCGAGTCCAGCGCTGTTCGCGCCCACGGGCGGATTGCAGACAAGCGCTCATGCTGGCCGGGTTTGGCAGCGGGGGTCGAGCGCGTCGCGCAAGCCGTCGCCCAGCAGGTTCAGGCCCAGCACGGTCAGCGCAATGGCCAGGCCGGGCCAGACGGCCAGCAGCGGCGCGTCGAACATGAGCGATTGCGCTTCGGCCAGCATGCGGCCCCAGCTGGGCTGCGGCGGCTGCACGCCCAGGCCCAGGTAAGACAGGGCCGCTTCAGCCAACACGGCGGTGGCAAAGCGCGAAGTGGCCTGCACCGTCAGCGGCGCGGCAATGTTGGGCAGCACGTGCCGCCAGGTGATGGCCCACGGCCCCAGCCCCAGGGCGCGGGCGGCGCGCGTGTATTCGCGCGCCCAGGCCTGGCTGGCGGCGGCGTGGGTCACGCGGGCAAAGGCCGGTATGCCGTAAATGCCCACGGCCAGCACCACCACGCCCAGCCCCGGCCCCCGGATGGCGGCCAGCATGATGGCCGTGAGAATGGCCGGAAAGGCAAAGGCAAAGTCGGCCACGCGCATGATGGCCTGCTCCACCCAGCCGCGCA
>ERZ773070.65-NODE-65-length-80055-cov-8.454287_pt1 | contig 80055 bp, 80 predicted proteins | sample MGYA00580618_ERZ773070 | MGnify/ENA primary metagenome ERZ773070 (study PRJEB29015, sample SAMEA2738023) | human oral metagenome | biome: human oral; feature: human-associated habitat; material: dental | place: China | collected 2019 ...
ATCGACGGGGAGGTTTGGCACCTCGATGTCGGCTCATCACATCCTGGGGCTGAAGCAGGTCCCAAGGGTTGGGCTGTTCGCCCATTAAAGTGGTACGTGAGCTGGGTTCAGAACGTCGTGAGACAGTTCGGTCCATATCCATCGCGGGCGCAAGATACATGAGGGAGGCTGCTCCTAGTACGAGAGGACCGGAGTGGACGGACCAACGGTGTACCAGTTGTCCTGCCAAGGGCATGGCTGGGTAGCTGCGTCCGGAAGGGATAAACGCTGAAAGCATCTAAGCGTGAAGCCCGTCCCGAGATGAAGTATCTCATTCCTAAAAGGAAGTAAGACCCCTTGAAGAAGACGAGGTAGATAGGCTGGGTGTAGAAGCACAGCAATGTGTGGAGCTGACCAGCACTAATCGGTCGAGGGCTTGACTTACAAGCCTAACAATTTGCTTACAGTTTCTTCTGTGAAGTTTTGAGTGGACAACACTCAAGAAGATGCGGTGATGATGCCTGAACGGTTCCACCTGTTCCCATTCCGAACACAGTAGTTAAGCGTTCAAAGGCCGAGGGTACTTCGTTGGAGACGACGTGGGAGAGTAGGTAGTTGCCGCAAAAGTGCGCAGCTGTTGTACGATGACAATATTGTCTGAGTACAGCAGCTTTTTTGTCCCTTTTCCTTGGCTTCGGATTTCCCTTTCACACCTGGATAAATGAAACATAGTCTCAATTATATGTTTTGTTTATGGTTTGCTCTGTAAGTTATTGACTTTTTATATGAAAGCCCCTACAATGTGAAATGTTAATCCCGAGTATTTTTGTAAGGATTCAATACAGATGTAAAGCTAAGGGAGTTTTTATTATGTCAGATACATTGCTGCAGATCACCGATCTTCATGCCGGTGTTGAGGGCAAGGAGATTCTAAAGGGTGTCAATCTCACGGTGAGCAAGGGGGAGGTCCATGTTATTCTTGGCCCGAATGGGTCAGGCAAGTCTACGTTGATGAACGTGATGATGGGGCACCCAAAGTATGAGATGACGCATGGGCATATTGTCTTTGATGGGAAGGATATTTCGGAGCAGCCGTCCTATGAGCGTGCACGTGACGGGCTTTTTCTCGCCTTCCAGACACCGGAGGAGATCCCGGGGATCACGGTTGAGAATATGATCCGTACGGCGCGCCAGATGGTTACAGGCAAGAAGGAGAAGCTGATCGCCTTCCGCAAGGAACTGAATGCGATGATGGCAGAGCTGAAGATTGATCCGAGCTATGCACAGCGTTATCTGAACGTCGGCTTCTCCGGCGGGGAGAAAAAGCGCAGCGAAGTCCTGCAGCTGCTCATGCTCCAGCCGAAATTAGCCCTCCTCGATGAGACGGACTCCGGGCTCGATGTCGATGCGGTGCAGATCGTCTCTGAGGGCGTTGCAAAGTTCCATACAGCTGAGAATGCCTGTCTGATTATCACGCACAACGCACGCATCCTTGATAAGCTGAAGGTGGATTTTGTCCATGTGCTCGCCAAAGGCGAGATCATTCGTGAGGGCGGCGCAGAGCTCGTGGAACAGATCAATGCGGAAGGCTTTGCCCATATTCTTGCAGAGCACGATAGAGTGGGGTGAGCAGGGATGGGGGATTTTGTACCAAAGAAGAAAACCCAGATCGACGATATTGAGCGCACAATCTACGATATCACGAACGAGGATCGCTCTGCGTATAAGTCTGCGTCGGGACTGACGGAGGAGATCATCCGCGATATTTCTGCACGCAAGCACGATCCCGCATGGATGCTTGATTTTCGCCTGAAATCACTCAAGGTCTACCATGAAACACCGATGCCGGCATGGGGGCCGGATCTGTCGGCGCTGAACATGGATGAGATCGTGACTTATGTCCGCCCCGATGCGAAGATGGTCGGCGACTGGAATGAGGTTCCTGAGGATATCAAGGATACGTTTGACCGTCTGGGGATTCCCGCGGCGGAGAAGTCCTCGCTCGCGGGCGTCGGAGCACAGTACGACTCTGAGGTGGTCTATCACTCGATTCAGGAGTCGCTCGTAAAGCAGGGGGTCGTCTACACGGATATGGAGACGGCACTGCAGGAGTACGGCGATATTGTTCAGCAGTACTTCATGACACTTGTGCCGCCGAAGGCGCATAAATTTGCTGCACTGCACGGTGCGGTCTGGTCGGGCGGCTCTTTCGTCTACGTGCCCGAGGGCATTAAGGTGGACATTCCGCTGCAGTCCTATTTCCGTCTCAATGCAGCAGGGGCAGGGCAGTTTGAACATACACTCATCATCGTGGAGAAGGGCGCCAGCCTGCATTTCATCGAGGGCTGTTCTGCGCCAAAGTACAATGTGACGAATCTCCATGCGGGCTGTGTTGAGCTGTTCGTCAAGGAGGGGGCGCGTCTGCGCTATTCGACGATCGAGAACTGGTCGCGCAATATGATGAATCTCAATACGAAGCGCGTGAAGGTGGAGAAGAACGGTGCTGTGGAGTGGGTCTCCGGCTCGTTTGGCTCACACGTCTCGATGCTCTATCCGACGAGTATCCTGCAGGGGGAGAATGCGACCTGTGAGTTCACGGGGATTACCTTTGCCTCGAAAGGGCAGGAACTCGACACGGGGGCGACGGTCATCCTCGATGCACCCAATACGTCAGCGAATATCAGCACACGTTCGATCTCAAAGTCGGGCGGTGCCGCGATCTACCGCAGCGGGGTCAAGGTGACACCGCGTGCTGTCGGGGCAAAGTGCTCCGTCAACTGTGAGTCGCTGATGCTTGACTCCGCGTCGCGGAGCGATACGCTCCCTGTGATGGATGTCGCCTGCGATGCGGTGGATATCGGACATGAGGCGAAGATCGGCCGCATCAGTGATGAGGCGATCTTTTATCTGATGAGCCGCGGCATCGACGAGGAGGAGGCGCGTGCGATGATCGTGCGCGGCTTCGTTGAGCCGATTGCGAAGGAACTGCCGCTCGAGTATGCGGTCGAGATGAATAATTTGGTCAATATTGAGCTGGAAGGGGCGATGGGATGATGGCAGCAGCCAATGGATTCAGCCGCATCCCTATGCCGACATGGCGTTGGCTGGGGGTCAACGACCTGCCTGTGCCCGAAGGGCTCACACTGCCCTCCGTGCCGATACAGCTCTCCGCAGCGACAGGTGAGCGTGTGCATCATGTGGCAGAGCTGCGTGATAGCGGCGTACAGGAGATTGAGGTGACGGTTGCCGACGGCGCAGAGCTGTCGCTGACCTATATCCAGCTGGTTCCGACAGATGTTTCCGCTGCCAGCCGCATTCGTGCGGCGGTGGGAAAGGGCGGCCGCTTTTCCTGCACCCTAGTCGAAGCAGGTGCACAGCATACTGCCTCGGAACTGCAGGTGACACTCGCTGGTGATGATGCATGTGCGGATGTATGGGGACTCTATTTCGGCGATGATGCACGCAAGATCGATCTCAACTATATCATCCGTCAGGAGGGGCAGCATACAGATGCCAATATGCAGGTGCGCGGCGCACTTCTCGGGCACTGCGTCAAGAACTTCCGCGGAACGCTGGACTTTATCCAGGGGGCACGCGGTTCGGTTGGGAAGGAAGATGAGGAGGTCATGATTCTGTCCCCTCATGCCCACAACCGAAGTGTGCCGCTGATGCTCTCCCATGAGGGCGATGTGGACGGACATCATGCCGTCAGCATCGGGCGGATGGATGCGGATAAGATGTTTTATCTGATGAGCAGGGGGCTCGATGAGCGTGCGGCACAGCAGCTCATCGTCGAGGCATCCTTTGCCCCCGTGCTGGCGCGCATCACGAATGAGACACTGCGCACGGAGATTGGAGACTATTTGGAGAGGAGACTGTTGGGTGGAACGCAAGGTGAATGAGTATCTGCGGGATTTTCCCATCCTGCAGACAAAAATGAACGGCCGTCCCATTGTTTATCTCGACAATGGCGCAACGACGCAGAAGCCGGAGACGGTCATCCGCGCGGTCGCTGACTACTGTACGTACTGTAATGCGAACCCGCACCGCGGCGCGTATGAGCTCTCGATCAAGGCGACGGATATCTATGAGCGGGCACGGGTGCGCACGCAGCAGTTCGTCGGTGCGGCGCGTCCGGAGGAGGTCGTATTCACGAAGAATGCGACGGAGGCACTGAACCTCGTGGCGTACAGCTATGGTCTTGCGAATGTCCATGAGGGGGATGAGATCGTCATTACGATCTCAGAGCATCACAGCAATATCGTTCCGTGGCAGTTCGTGGCAAAGTCGCGCGGTGCTGTGCTGAAGTATATCTATCTGGGCGAGGACGGCAATCTCTCCGAGGCAGATATTGCAGAAAAGATCACGGAGCGGACGAAGATTGTCGCCGTGACGCAGGTATCCAATGTGCTCGGACTCGTCAATGATGTGCGCGCCGTTGCCGACCGAGCGCACGCCGTCGGCGCGGTTGTCGTTGTCGACGGCTCACAGAGCGTGCCGCACATCAAGGTGGATGTGCAGGCGATGGATGCAGATTTCTTTGCGTTCTCGGGGCATAAGATGCTTTCCCCGATGGGCATCGGCGTCCTCTATGGCAAGTACGATATACTCGATGCGATGCCGCCGTTCCTCTTTGGCGGGGACATGATCGACTATGTCGGCGAGCAGGAGACGACATTTGCCGAACTGCCGGCAAAGTTTGAGGCGGGGACGCAGAACGTCAGCGGTGCATCGGGACTGATTGCGGCGATCGACTATCTGGACAAGATCGGCTTTGACCGCATCGAGGCGATTGAGCGCGATCTGCTTTCATACGCTCTGCCGCAGCTGCGGGAACTCCCCTTTGTGGAGCTCTATGGATGCGATTCAACCCGTGGAAATAAGACGGGCATCATCACATTCAACGTCAAGGATGTTCATCCGCACGATGTATCGACGATCCTCGACAGCTACGGCGTTGCGATTCGCGCGGGGCATCACTGTGCGCAGCCGCTCATGCGCTTTCTCGGACAGAACGCTACCTGCCGCGCGAGTTTCTACCTCTACAATACGCATGAGGACATTGACCAGTTTATCGCTGCACTGAAAAAGGTACGGGGGGTGCTCGGCTATGCCGACTGAGAATACGGCTCTCGGCGATCTCTATACGGAGGTCATCGGCGAGCACAGCCGCTCGCCCGAGAACAAGGGCGAGCTCGCAGCGGCGACCGTGCGTGAGCGCGGACACAATCCAAGCTGCGGCGATGAGATCACACTCGAACTCCAGATCGAGGACGGCATCATCAAGGATGCCGCATTTACTGGGGTTGGCTGTGCCATCTCGCAGGCGAGCACGGACATCATGATCGACCTCATGCGCGGCAAGACCGTGGAGGAAGCAAAGCGGCTCGCAGAACTTTTCACCTCGATGATCAAGCGTGAGGTGACCGACGATGCAGCATTGGAAGAGCTCGATGAGGCAATCGCTCTTAAGAACATCTCCAATATGCCCGCGCGCGTCAAATGCGCGGTATTGGCATGGCATACGCTGGGGGATGTGCTGGAGAAAAAACAATAATATGATGGGACTGCTTTGGAACGATGTGCTCGGAGCAGTCCTTTTCACGCAGATTGTTGATTATTTTTTCATCATACGACTACTAGATTTTTTTTTCATTGGCATGTATAATGAAAAAGATTGAAAAATTAACACGATAGAAAAGGTGGAGATTCGATGCGGATGAAAACGGCAATGAAGGCAGTTGCTATTGGCGTCGCCGCCCTCGGGCTTTTCTCTCTCTCAGGCTGCGGAACGAATCAGCAGGCAGGCGGTGAGAAGTCCTATAAGATCGGTGTCGTTCAGTTGGTGGAGCACAATGCGCTCGATGCAGCAAACCGCGGATTTATCGACGGACTGAAGGCACGCGGCTATGAGGAGGGGAAGAACCTCACGATCGACCGGCAAAATGCACAGGCGGATCAGTCGAACCTCCAGAACATCGCGCATCGCTTCGTCAGCGACAAAGTAGATCTGATCTGTGCGATTGCGACGCCGGCGGCGCAGTCCGTGGCAAATGTGACAAAGGATATTCCCATCGTCGGGACGGCGATCACGGACTACGTGAGTGCAAAACTCGCGCAGTCCAATGAGAAGCCCGGCGGGAATGTAACGGGAACAAGCGATCTGAATCCGATTAAGAAGCAGATTGATCTTCTCATGCAGCTTTATCCCAATGCAAAAATCATCGGTACGGTGTATTCCTCGAGCGAGATCAACTCTGAGACCCAGATCAAGGCGATGACGGAGTATGCGGAGTCAAAGGGCCTGACGGTGCGTGCCGCGACCGTATCGACAGTCAATGATATCCCGCAGGCAGCGCAGAGCCTTGTCGGTGAGGTCGATGTGTTCTACGAGCCAACCGACAACGTCATTTCTTCTTCGATTCCAACGCTGGTCAGTGTGACGGATGCGGCGGGCAAGGCGGTGATCTGCGCGGAGCCGTATATGGTGACGGGCGGCTGCCTTGCAACCTATGGGATTGACTATTATAAGCTCGGTGTGCAGACGGGAGATATGGCAGCAGATATTCTTGACGGCAAGAGCAAACCGGCAGATATGCCGATCGAGACGGCGCGTGATTTGACGCTGGTCATCAGTAAGGGAAATGCAGCGCGGCTCGGGCTGACGATTCCGGAGGATGTACTGAAGGATGCAACACTCGTGGACTGATGAATGGACAATGATGGGACGTTGATGTGGATGAAAAAATGGATGAAATGTGCGGCGCTTGGACTTGCGGCACTTGGACTCGTGACAGCAGGATGCGGACAGCAGGCACAGCAGGGCGAGAAAACCTACAAAGTGGGGATTGTGCAGCTTGTAGAGCATAGCTCGCTTGATGATGCCAACCGTGGATTTGTCGACGGACTGAAGGAACGCGGCTATGAGGAGGGAAAGAATCTCACGATTGACCGCCAAAATGCACAGGCGGATCAGTCTAACCTGCAGAATATCGTTCAGCGGTTTATCAGCGACAAGGTTGACCTGATCTGTGCGATTGCAACACCAGCAGTACAGTCCGCCGCGAATGCGACGAGGGATATCCCCATCGTTGGTACGGCCGTGACGGACTATGTCAGTGCCAAGGTCGTCGCATCCAATGATGCACCGGGCGGCAACGTGACGGGGACAAGCGATCTCGCGCCCATTGCTGAGCAGATCGATCTTCTCATGGCGCTCTATCCGAATGCAAAGACCATCGGTACAATCTACTCGTCGAGTGAGGTCAATTCTGAGATTCAGGTCAAGGCGATGAAGGCCTACGCAGAATCGAAGGGGCTGACGGTGCGTACGGCGACGATCTCGACGGTCAACGACATCCAGCAGGCAGCACAGAGTATGGTGAATGATGTGGACGTGTTCTACGAGCCGACGGACAATGTGATTGCATCGGCCATTCCAACCCTGACGAGCATTACGGATCCTGCGGGCAAAGGCGTGATCTGCGGCTATGTCGGCGGCGTTACGGCCGGTGCACTTGCGACGAAGGGCATCGATTACTACAAACTCGGCGTACAGACGGGCAATATGGCGGCGGACATCTTTGAAGGAAAGAAGCTGGCTGCGATGCCGATCGAGACGGCACATGACCTCACAGTGGTCATCAACAAGAAGAACGCGGAGAGAATCGGGCTGACGATCCCTGCGGATGTGTTAAATAGTGCGACTATTGTCGAGTAACAGCAATCGACATAAAGAGGGACTGCTGCATACCCCCATCGGCTCGCCATGCTCGCCGTTCCCCCGTAAACGGGGGAAGCTAATTTAGTCTTCCCCGTTTACGGGGAAGGGGGACCGCGAAGCGGTGGAAGGGATACAGGAAAGGGCTGTTATACGAGGTGAATGACCTTCGTGCAACAGCCTCTTTTTACGGAGTTTGGGAGTGACATTATGGATCTTGTCATAGCAACCGCTGCGCAGGGGGTCCTTTGGGGACTCTATGCGCTGGGCGTCTATCTGACTTATCGGGTACTGGATATTGCCGACCTGACCGTGGAGGGCAGCTTCCCGTTGGGAGCAGCGGTTGCCGCATCGATGCTCATGGCGGGCTATGCGCCGATCACTGCGATCTTTGCCGCCTGTATGGCGGGCTGCATCTCCGGGGTTGTGACGGGTTTTTTTTGTACGAAACTTAAGATCCCGGCACTGCTCGCGGGAATATTGACGATGATCGGTCTGTACTCCATCAATCTGCACGTCATGGGAAAGGCAAACCTGCCTCTCCTGCAGCGGGAGACACTATTTACGCAGTGGAACCTCTGGGGGCTGGACGCATCGACGAACGTCCTTCTTATCGGGACGGTTGTTGTTGTACTTGCTGTCCTGCTGACCTATTGGTTTTTTGGAACGGAGCTTGGAACAGCGATCCGTGCGACGGGCGCAAATCCGCACATGATCCGTGCGAATGGTGTCAATACTGACGTGATGATTGTTCTCGGACTGCTTCTCTCGAACGGAATGGTCGCCGTCTGCGGAGCTCTCGTCGCACAGAGCAACGGCTTTGCCGACGTCGGCATGGGGACGGGGACCATCGTTATCGGACTTGCGTCCGTTATTATCGGCGAGGTGCTGTTCGGCACGCGCAGCTTTAAGAACTGGCTGATCTCTGTCGTGCTCGGCTCTGTCGTTTACCGTGCTGTCATTGCAATCGTTCTCCAACTCGGCATGCAGCCGAATGATCTCAAACTCTTTACGGCGATTCTCGTTGCGATTGCACTCTCTCTCCCGCTCATTCAGGAGAAATACCATGCGATGCAGAAGGGAGCAGAGTAATGCTGCAGATCGAGGACATTAAGAAAACCTTCAATCCCGGGACGATCACGGAAAAAAAGGCGCTCTCGGGGATTACGCTCCACCTCAATCCCGGGGATTTTGTCACGGTGATCGGCGGCAACGGCGCGGGCAAGTCCACCCTGATGAACGCCATCGCCGGAGCAATTTCTGTCGATGCGGGAAAAATCTACATCGCGGGCGAGGATATTACAAAGTGGCCGGAGCATCGCCGTGCAAAGTTTATTGGGCGCGTTTTTCAAGACCCGATGATGGGCACGGCGGCACGTATGATGATCGAGGAGAACCTCGCCATTGCCGCACGGCGAGGTCAGACACCGACGCTCAAATGGGGATCGACGAGTGAGATGCGCGACGTATTCCGTGAAAAGCTTGCGCGGCTGAAACTCGGTCTGGAGGATCGTCTCTCCTCACGTGTCGGGCTTCTCTCAGGCGGGCAGCGGCAGGCACTGACACTCCTTATGGCGACGCTTGTCAAACCGTACCTCCTGCTTCTCGATGAGCACACGGCAGCACTTGACCCAAAGACAGCGGCAAAGGTACTGGAACTGACGCAGCAGATTGTTGCGGAGGATCAGCTGACGACGCTGATGATTACACACAACATGAAGGATGCATTACGCTACGGCAACCGCCTTATCATGCTTCACGAGGGGCGCATCCTTTTCGATGTGCCGCAGGAGAAAAAGGAAGGGCTGACCACGCGTGATCTGCTCTCCATGTTCGAGCAGGCGGCAGGCAGCGAGCTCGCCAGCGACAGCCTGCTGCTTAGCTAGATCAAGCCTAAAATAGAGGAACTTAAACCTAATCGAAACCTAACGCCTTTCACAAAACGTTTTAAATCCGCTTCGTTATAGTATCCAGTGTAAGCGAGAGAGTGACACAGAGCGTGTTCAATCTCTGAAAGCCCCTTGGATAGGAGTGAGTACCATGATGAAGCGAAAGTACATTACGAAGGCCGTCGCAGCTGCACTCTTTGGTGCGATGACGCTCGGCGTTGCTGGAACGAGTGCCGCCGTTGCTGAGGCAGGATCCCGTGTCGCGGATGTGCCGTACACGATGGATGTTCGCACGAGTTATGGCGATGCCGATGAAGTGACACAGCTTGCGTGGCACCGCAAGAGGTCCAAGAAGAAGGGCTACTCACAGGGTTCAATGACGACGGCTGTGATTGCCGGAGCGTTGATCGGAGCGATAATCGCGAAGAACACCTGACGCCTACCATACCCTTTGGTGAATCTCCTGCGGTCTTCCCTTCCGTAGGGTTCACATACATTCCCTACATTTCTTTCTCTCTATCGAAAATGCGCCTTCCGCTGCCCGGCGGAAGGCGCATTTTCTTGTCTCAGCGGAGGACCGACAAATGCAGGTAGAAATCTGCTGCGCTATGTGTTAGAATAAGATCTGTTTTCACTCATGCAGGGGGAGGAGTACGATGGTTTCAGAAGAGATGTATACGCTCGGGACGAAGAAGTCCACGATCCGTACGATTTTTGAGTTTGGGCAGAAGCGTGCGGCAGAGGTTGGCGCGGAGAATGTCTTTGACTTCAGCCTTGGCAACCCCAATGTGCCCGCACCGGACTTCATTCGCGATGCCGCTGTAGATATTCTCCGACATGATGATCCGACCGCGGTGCATGGCTATACGATTGCACCGGGCAAACCTGCGGTGCGTGAGGCGCTTGCCGCCGATCTGAAGCGTCGCTTCGGCATGGACGTCACAGGGAAGAATCTCTTTATGACGGCGGGCGCGGCAGCATCGGTGACGATCACATTCAAGGCCCTCACCGAGCCGGGGGACGAGTTCATTACCATCGCACCCTTTTTCCCGGAGTATCGCGTCTTTGTCGAAGCATGCGGGGGCAAGCTCGTCGTTGTGCCAGCCAAGACGGATGATTTTCAGATCGACTTCGCGGCACTTGAGCGGGCACTGAGCGCCCGCTCGAAGGCGGTCATCATCAACTCGCCGAATAATCCGAGCGGTGCGGTCTACAGTGAGACGACGATCCGCCGCCTCGCCGATCTCCTCCGTGCGAAGGAGCAGGCGTATGAGCATCCGATCTTTATCATCGCGGATGAGCCGTATCGTGAGATCGTCTATGACGGCGTCTCCGTCCCATGCATTCCTCTCTTTTACGACAACACGATCGTCTGCTATTCCTACAGCAAGTCCTTCTCCCTGCCGGGTGAGCGCATCGGGTATATCGTCGTACCGGACAGCGCGGCGGACTTCGCGCGTATCTACGGCGCAATTGCGGGGGCGGCGCGTGTCCTCACACACGTCAATGCCCCCTCGCTCTGGCAGCTCGTCGTCGCACGCTGTGTCGGGCAGGCTGCCGATCTCAGTATTTATGAGCGCAACGCCGCACTCCTCTATGACGGGCTGACGGCACTCGGTTTTTCCTGCGTGCGTCCGCAGGGGGCATTCTATCTCTTCCCGCAGGCGCTTGAGCCGGATGATGCGGCGTTCTGCCGGCGCGCACAGGAGTATGATCTCCTGCTTGTGCCGGGACGGGACTTCGGCTGTCCCGGCTATTTTCGAGCGGCGTACTGTGTCCGTTCGGAAGTGATCGAGAAAGCGCTGCCGCATTTTGACGAACTTGTAAAATCGTATAAAAGAATAAATGAATAAAATTCATTTATATCACATTTATTGGAAAGAATATTGACAATCAGTTTCCTTAGAGATATACTGAAAACCAATTCGGATATGGGATGGATTTCATTCTCTATAGTATACTCGCAGAGGTAATTTCTGCGTGCTTGAGAAGATAAGGATGGTGTTCTTTTTGACAAGTGCAGAGCTGTTTGAAAAGGGCGGCCCGGTCATGTACCTGCTGCTCCTGTGTTCGCTGACGGTGGCGGCAATTGCGGTTGACCGCTTTCTGCTCTATCGGCGTGCGGCGCAGGGGGCAAAGGAACTCGAGACGACGGTTGCGGAGTCGCTCCGCAAGCACAAGATCGACGAGGTCGCTCCCGCCGTTGAGGGCAAGGACAACATGGTTGCCTATTTTGTGAAGAGCGCACTGGATGCCCGCCAGGCAGGGGAGGATGTTCCGATGACGCTTGAGGGAGTCTATGGCGAGGCGGCGATGCTCCTGCGCGCGCGTCTCAACTATCTATCAACGATCGTTACGCTCGCACCGCTTCTGGGGCTTCTGGGAACGATCTCGGGGATGATTCAGTCGTTCAGCATCTTCAACCTGCAGGCAGGCCAGCCCATGGCGATCACGGGCGGTATCGGCGAGGCACTGGTCGCAACGGCGACAGGGCTTTTCGTTGCGATCTTTGCACTCGTGGTGCACACTTACTTTGCACAGCGTCTTGATGTGATGCTGACACTCCTCGAAAAGACAATGAATACCGTCTTGGCAGGGTTCGCGGCGGCGGACGGAGGGAAGGTTCATGCGTCGTAATTTTCATGATATGCGCGAGCCACTCGTCATGATCGTCCCGATGATTGACATTATGCTGTTTCTGTTGGTGTTCTTCATGCTGAGCACCATGTACATGGTGAATGCAAGCACAGTACAGGTCAGCCTGCCGCAGGCGGCAAGCGCACAGCAGGACACACGCCCGCACATTGTCTCCATCACAGTGACGGAGGACGGCAAGGTGCTCTTTGACCGTGATGATGAGCCGACGCGTGAGCTGACGTCACGGGTTAAGGAACAGCTGGACAGCGATCCGGACACGGTGTTCGTTGTGCGCGGCGACAAGAAGGCGGACTATCAGTTTGTCGTCAGTGTCTTTGATGCACTGAAGGAAGCGGGGACGCGTCACGTGTCCATCGCGACGGAGACGGGGGGCGTCTGATGCGCTATCAGACACATTGGCGGCTTGCCTTTCTCATCGCATTCTTCTTCCACATCGTCGCATGGCTCTTTCTGATGGTGCTGATTCCCCATGTCTTTAAGCACATCGAGCAGCCGCCGCCGGACGAACCGATGGAGTGGGTGGAGCTCGCTGACGACGATGGGCCGCCCGAGGAGAAACAGCAGCCGGAGGAACCACCGCCTCCGCCGCCCCCACCACCGCCTGAGCCTGTGGAGGCAGAGGAAGAGCCCGCCGTCGTTGAGGCGGAGATTCCCGAGGAGGCGACGACGGCACTGCTGAAGGAAGCCGAGGATTCGGCGAATAAGCCCGAGGAAGAACATGTCCTGAAATCCGACGACGGAAAGCAGATCGGGCAGCCCGGCAAGATCATCCATGCCGAGCAGCCTGCCTACGGTGTGATTCCGTTCACGGGGCGTATTGCCGTGTCAGCCCATATCGGCACGGACGGACGTGTCGTGTGGACGAAGATTCAGATCAGCTCGGGGAATCTCGTCTATGACCGTCTGGCGCGGCGCATTGTTGAGAAGCAATGGAAGTTCGAGCCGGCCAAGGACATGAATGGGCAGCCGATGGAATCGAATATGCAGTGCCCTGTGTATTTCAACATGAAACCGACACGTAATATTAAATGATCGAGGAAAGGGGAACGCAGACAATCCAATGAGAAAGCTGTTTGCATTCATTACGGCACTCTTTCTGCTCCTGCCGGCGGCGTCGACGAACGCCGCGCAGACATGGCAGCAGATTCACGACCATATCGCGACGGAGATGGACGGTGTCTATGCCATCTATCAGTCGGGGGATGCAGAAGGTGCAAAGGATGCCGTCAACAATATCTACTACGGCATCTACGAGAAAGACGGTCTGGAGAGCGCTGTGCGCAGCAGCATCTCCTCCAAGAGCGCGAACCTCACGGAGTATCAGTTCTACACGCTGAAAAAAGTCATCCGTTCGGGCGCTCCGCAGTCAGAGGTCGAGGCCGAGGGCGCAAAGCTCCTCGATATGGTTCAGACCGAGGTGACGCAGCTCGAGACGGCAGGTGCTCAGTCGGGCGGCTGGGGGATGTTCCTCCAGGCGTTCCTCATCCTCCTGCGTGAGGGTGTTGAGGCGATCCTCGTCCTTGTCGGCATTATTGCCTATCTCGGACGCGCCGGCCATGAGAAGGAGCTCTCGACCGTCTACAATTGGGCGATTGCAGGCATTATCTGCAGCTTTATCAGTGCCTATCTCTTTGCCGAGGTGCTCGACAGTACGACGACGACGGGCGCGAGCCGCGAGATGATCGAGGGCTTCACGGCGCTTTTCGCCGTCCTGGTCCTTCTCGGAACGTCGGCGTGGATGGGCGGCAAATCCAATGCAAAGGCATGGAAGAACTACATCGACAGCCAAGTCAAGATCACACTCTCGACGGGCAAGTCGCGTGCGCTCGGCTTTGCCGCATTCCTTGCGGTCTATCGCGAGGGCGCGGAGGTCATCCTCTTCTATCAGGCGCTCTTTAACAACGCCGTCGGCGATACCGACATGATCTGGGCGGGCTTCGTTGCCGCGTGTGCGGCACTCGCGGTTATCTTCTTCCTCATCCAGCGTGGTGCGCTGCGCATCCCCATCGGACCGTTCTTCAAGGTTACGAGTGCATTCATGTTTGTGCTCGCGGTTACCTTCCTTGGCGGCGGTCTGAAGGAGCTGCAGGAGTCAGATACCATCTCCACCACGATCATTGAGGCCATCCCCATTCCGAGCATCGATCTGCTCGGCCTTTATCCCACCTATGAAACCATTGTCCCGCAGATCCTCTTGGTTCTCGCGGCAATCGCAATGGTATCATATAAAAAACGCTCTGCTGCGGCAGAGGCGTAAGTCAGGTTCATCTTTCAAAGGAGGATTTTCCCATGAAGAAATCTAGTCTCAGTATGCTCAAAAAGGCTCTCGCCGTCGGTGCAGTCGCGTTCTCTACGTTCGCGATCAACGCGCACGTCAGCGAAGCTGCGTTCGAGGAGTTCCCGATCGGCGATGAGATCGAGGATACGACGAACCACTTCAAGGCGGCGCTCGTCTACTTCCAGCCGGTGACGATGGAGCCTGCCGGTATGAGCCTTCCGGCAGACCAGGCAGATATCCACATCGAGACGGATATCCATGCAACCGAGGGCAATGAGTGCGGCTTCGGCGTCGGCGAGTGGATCCCGAACCTGACGGTGCACTACAAGTTCACGAAGCGTGAGACGGGCGAGAGCATCGAGGGTGTGTTCATGCCGATGAGCGCAGATGATGGCCCGCACTATGGCGCAAATGTCAAGATGCTTGGCGCAGGCACGTACGACTGCGACTTCTCGATCGACAGCCCTGCACGTCAGAACTACCTCCTCCACACGGACAAGGAGACGGGTGTCCGGGGTCATTTCTGGACGGAACCGGTCAAGCTGCACTGGGTATTCAACTACGTTCCGCGTAAGTGGTAATTACAGCTGCGTATGGGCAGTGGGGATCTCAGCATGTCCTTCTGCCCTCCTAATCACAGAATGGCTGCCGCCCCGGGGGGGACGGCGGCTTTTCTCATAGGAAAGGGTATATCTCATGTTACAGGCATTTCTTCAACAGCTGGTACCGGCATTGGAGGAGAGCATCAAGCTCGCCGTGCCGCTCGGCATTTTGCTTGCAATCATCTTGCCATTGCCCGACCAGAGCATTCGCCGCACTTTTACGCGCGTTTTGAAATGGGGTTTCTTCCTCTCGCTTTTTATGACAGCGGTGCGTGTCGGCACGAAGTCGGCGGTCAATCGTGAAATCTTTGAGAGTATGGCAATTGCCGCCGATCTTGTTGGCGCAGTGATTCTTTGTACGATTCTGCTGCGCAGTCTTCACCGCGAGTGGACGCCGCGTGAGGAGCGCCTGTTCCGTTTCGGAACGGGCGCACTGACGCTTGGGCTTTTCCTCTATCACGGCCTTGAGCTGTGGCTGATACCTGTCGCAACCGTGCAGGTAGCGATGGGGAAATATCTGACTTTGACATTTCTCATCAAGATGCTCGGATTTTTCGGAGGGATTTTCCTCGGATTCCTCTCGGGCTATCTGGCGTATAAAGCGGCGGCGGCACTCAATCATGGGCGCCTTGTCTTTGTTTTTTCTGTGCAGATCGCAGCGACTGCCATTCAGCAGGTCATCTTTGTCCTGACGGTGCTGATGGCACGGCAGCTGTTCGGTGCAGAGAGCCTTATTCCGTATATGGCATGGTTTATTGACAATCAGAACAAGGTCATCTATGCGATCTACTTTGTTTCTGTACTCGTCCCTTTTACGCTGTTTCTTCAGCCGCGCCCCGAGCGCCCTGTGTGGGCAAATCCTGCGCAGTACCGTCAGATCGTCTCGAGCGCGATCCGCCGCAAGCGTTGGGGCAGTGGACTCCTTGCAATCCTCATTCTGACGATTTTCGTATCGAGTGTCGGCGGATGGTATGCGAATAAAAAAGAACAGCTTGTGCCGGCGGTTGACGTTAAGGCGGAGAACGGGCTCGTGCAGATCCCGCTTGAGCAGGTCTCCGACGGACACCTCCATCGTTATGCATTCCACGCCTCAGACGGAACAACGGTGCGCGTTATCATTGTGCAGAAGGGCGGTTCCGCATTTGGTGTCGGTCTCGATGCCTGCGATATCTGCGGTGCAACGGGCTATTTTGAGCGTGATGGGCAGATCGTCTGCCGGCTCTGTGATGTCGTCATGAACAAGGCGACAATTGGTCTGCCGGGCGGCTGCAATCCGATCCCCGTGGAGTACCACGTGCAGAATGGTGCGGTGCAGATTTCTGCTGACACGCTTGAGGCGGCGCGGATTCATTTCCGCTGACGGACAGGATGGCATGAGAGGAGGTAAGCCATGTTTTGGCAAATGGTAAAAGGGGCGCTTATCCGCCAGCGCGGGAGGTTTATCCTCATCGCGCTGACGGTCGCCCTTGGCGTCTCGCTTGCGACTGCCATGCTGAACGTCATGTTTGACATCGGCGAAAAGGTGAATCAGGAGCTCAAGGCATTTGGAGCAAATATTACAGTGACGCCGCGCAACTCGATGGTTCTGAAGGACCTTTACGGTGTGGAGACGTCGAAGAGCGGACATCGCGAGTATCTGGAAGAGGCAGATCTCGGCAATATCAAAACGATTTTCTGGACGAACAACATCGTCGCCTTTGCGCCGTCACTGACGACGCAGGTGACGCTCGGAGATGGTGAGAGTGTGCCGTTCTTTGGTACGTGGTTCGAGCATACGCTCAAACTGCCGACGGATGAGGTCTACACGACAGGCGTGAAGTTCATGAAGTCGTGGTGGCAGGTGGACGGCGACTGGGCAGACGATACGCACACGGATGAGGTGCTCGTCGGCATGAAGCTCGCACAGAAACTTGGCGTCTCAGCCGGCAGCACACTCACCTATCAGAAGCCGGACGGCACGCAGGGGGCACTGCACGTCACGGGCACAGTCTCGGGCGGCGGTGACGAGGAGAACCAGCTGGTCGGTTCTCTCGCGCTCGCACAGGAACTCGCAGGTGCACAGGGCAAGATCGACCAGGTGGAGGTCAGTGCCATGACGACACCGGAGAATGATCTTGCCCGCAGGGCGGCGGAGAATCCCAAGTCGCTCTCGCAGGCGGAGTATGATATCTGGTACTGCACGAGCTATGTTGGCTCAATTGCCTATCAGATTGAGGAGGTCATGCACAACGCGGCGGCGCACCCCGTGCGCCAGATCGCGGAGTCCGAGGGGAAGATCCTTGACAAGACGCAGCTCCTCATGCTGCTGATCACGGTGCTGTCCCTGCTCTCCTCGAGCCTTGGTGTCAGCAACCTCATCAGCGCAAACATCATGGAGCGCAGCCGTGAGATCGGCCTTTTGAAGGCGCTCGGCGCGACCAATCTCGCCGTCGTCCTCTCCGTCCTCGCGGAGATCTTTATCGCGGGCATTCTCGGCGGCATCCTTGGCTATGTCGTGGGAATTGGGTTCGCCCAGCTCATTGGGGAGAACGTTTTCGGTTCCGGCATTGCGGTCAATCCGTATGTCATTCCGATTATTGCCGTTTTGATGTCGCTCGTGCTGATCATCGGGAGCGTGCCTGCGATTCGCATGCTGCTGTCGCTGCAGCCGGCAGAGGTTCTGTATGGCAGGTGATAAATGATGAGTCGCTATAAAATGTTTTTTATCATGGTCGCCAACTCTCTGCTGCGCCGCCGCGCACGCATGGCGATCGCTCTTCTCGCCGTCGCCGTCGGCGCGACGATTATTTCGGGGATGATTACCGTCTACAAGGAAGTCCCGGAGCAGATGGGACGTGCATTCCGTGCTTATGGGGCAAACCTTCTCATTCTGCCGGGGAAGGATGCAGGCGTGATTCACGAGGAAGATGTCAGTGCGGTCAGCAAGGCACTCTCGGACTACGAGGTAGTCGGCATTACACCGTTCCTCTACGACACCCTGCTTATCAATCATCAGACCGTCATGGCGGGCGGCACGGATTTTGATGTCCTGCAGGAGGTCAGCCCTTACTGGCAGGTCCGCGGCGCGTGGCCGACGCCGGGGGAGAAGGAGATCCTGCTTGGTGCGGAGTTCGCATCGAAACTGCGCGTGAATCCGGGGGATACAATCAGTGTCTCAGGCGGTGAAGGGTCGATTGTCAGCGATTATCGTGTCTCCGGCATTGTCCGCACGGGCGGCAACGAGGAGAATTTCGTCTTCGTCAGTCTGCCCGATCTGCAGCGTATCAAGGGGCGCACCGGTGAGCTGAGTCTTGCGCAGGTCTCTGTTGTGGCGGGCCAGGATGAGCTGGCACGCGCGGAGACGAAAATTCATGAGCAGGTGCCGAATGTTGAGCCGCAGCTCGTCAAGCAGATCGCGAAGTCGGAGGGCACCGTGCTTGGAAAACTGCAGGCACTCGTCCTCATCGTGACCATTGTCGTCCTTGTATTGACGCTGATCTGCGTCTCAACCACGATGATGGCGATTGTGACGGAGCGCCGCCGTGAGATCGGGCTCAAGAAGGCTCTCGGTGCGGATAACCGCCACATTGTTGCAGAGTTCTTCGGCGAGGGCTGCCTCCTCGGTGCGCTTGGCGGCATTCTCGGGTCGGGATTCGGCTATCTCTTTGCCCAGAGTGTCAGTATGAACGTCTTTGGGCGCGGCATTGAGTTTTCGCCGACGATTGTCGTTGTCGCACTCGTCATGTCCATCTTTGTTACAGGTCTTGCGTCGCTGCTGCCTGTACGTATTGCGACTAATGTTGACCCCGCGATCATCCTGCGCGGCGAATGAGAGGAGAACGAAGCAATGAGTTTGCTTGAACTGAAGCACGTCTCCAAGGCGTACAACGAAAAGGTGCTCGCCCTGGATGACGTCAATCTGAATGTTGAAAAAGGCGAATGGCTTGCGGTTATGGGTCCCTCCGGCTCGGGCAAGTCAACACTGATGAACATTATCGGCTGTATGGACAGCCCGACGAGCGGCGAGGTCATTCTCGACGGCGACGTGCTGACGAACGCCACACGCGAGGAGCTGACACGCTTCCGCCGCGACAAGATCGGCATCGTGTTCCAGCAGTTCCACATGATTCCCTATCTGACGGCAGTTGAGAACATCATGGTCGCGCAGTATTACCACAGCATGCCCGACCGCGATGAAGCCATGGCGGCACTTGAGCGCGTCGGACTCGCTGACCGTGCGAGCCATCTTCCCAGTCAGCTTTCGGGCGGCGAGCAGCAGCGCGTCTGCATTGCGCGTGCGCTCATCAACTATCCTGTCCTCATCCTTGCGGATGAGCCGACAGGCAACCTCGATGAGAAGAACCAGAACCTTGTCATGAAGATCTTCCATGAGCTGCACGATGAGGGCCACACGATTCTGACGGTCACACACTCTGCCGAAGTCGGTGAAGAGGCGGAGCGCTGTGTCATCATTGAGCATGGACACATGCGGGAAAGGAAGGAATAACGATGAAGAAACAACTTAGCCTCGGGATTGCACTTCTGCTGGGGGTCAGTGTCCTTGCAGCGGGCTGCGGTGAGGAGAAGCAGGCACCGAAGGAGAAGCCGCAGCAGGCTGCCGCGCTTGACATGACGGGCGTGAAGGACGGCACCTATACGGCGGACAGTTCAGAGCACGAAAAGCTTGGGCATTCGCACGTGGAACTGACGATCAAGAACGGCGCGATCGAGAAGGTCGTTCACACGAGCATTGACAAAGAGGGCAAGCAGAAGGACGAGCACTACGGCGAGGGGAAGGAGCCGGGCGCACAGAAGAAGGCACAGAACGCCTACAAGGCGATTGTGTCCTATGGTGAGCAGCTCACTGCGTCGAAGGATCTTGCGAAGGTGGATGCTGTCTCAGGGGCAACCGTCAGCTATGACCAGTTCAAAGAAGCGGTCACGAAGGCAGTAGAGCAGGCGAAGAAGTAAAAGAGCAGAATATGGCATGGGGGTTGTTGTACGAAGCTGAAAGCTTCGTACAACAGCCTCATTTTTTGCATTCTGTGTTATAATAGAGAGAAATTTGATAGGAGGAACTTAGGATGGATGATGCAAAGCTGTTGGAAAAGGTCATTTCGGAGTTTGAGGCACTGACACATATCCCTCGTCCCTCGGGGCATGAGAAGGCGGTCAGCGACTATCTGAAGCAGCGTTTTGAGGAATCCGGCTGCACGGTGACGCAGGATGAGCATTTCAATATCATTGCAGAGCTTCCTGCGACGACGGGGAAGGAGAATGCACCGCGCACGATCCTGCAGGGACACATGGACATGGTCTGTGTGGCTGAGCCGGGTGTCTCCTATGACCCGATGACCGACCCGATCAAGATGCAGCGGACGGCAGAGTATCTCACGGCGGATGGGACAAGCCTTGGCGGAGACGACGGCATCGGCGTGGCGGAGATCCTGACGGCAATGCAGTGTACGGAGGCACATGGCCCCCTGCGCGCCATCATCACGGTGGATGAGGAGCAGGGCATGACGGGGGCGCGGCATCTTTCGGCAGATCATCTGAAAAATGCGCAGTATCTGATCAACTGCGACTCGGAGGACTATCACATTATGACGGTCGGCAGTGCGGGCAGTGTCAATCTCGACTATACGCGTGCGCTGACGCGAAAGGAATCCGATCTGCCCGCCTATCGCATTACGGCTGAGGGATTGCGCGGCGGGCACTCGGGCGAGCGCATCGGCGATGGGCGCGGCAATGCGATCCGCACGCTGGCCTTGGCACTTCACGCGCTGGCACAGGAGGGGGACGTGGAACTCGTTTCCCTCACGGGCGGGACGGCGCGCAACGCGATCCCGCCGACGGCAGAGGCAATCGTTCGCACGGCGATGGATGAGCGCAGCATAGCGCGTCTGCTGGCGGCGGAGGAGAAACGCTTTCATGCTATCTACGGCGAGGCCGATCCCGCAATGAAATTTTCGCTGCATCCTGCACATGAGGCGGGTCGCGTCATCGGCGCAGAGGAACAGCGTGCCCTCATCGACCTCCTCGTCCTCCTGCGCACGGGAGTTCATGCCATGACACACACGCAGACGGGCGGGGTGGAGACCTCGGCAAATCTCGGCGTTGTCCGTATGGATGAGAACGAGGTGCACGTTGCGTTCTTCCCGCGCTCCTCGGTCAACGAGCGGCTGGACGAGATCGTCTGCGAGGCGGAGACACTGGCGGCACTGACGGGCTTTTCCCTCGTCGTTGGAACGGCATCTCCTGCATGGCGAGAGAACCCCAAGAGCAAACTGCGGACGATTATGGCGGAGGTCTATGCGGCGCAGAACGGCGGTACACCAATGAAGATTGAGAGCATTCATGCGGGGCTTGAGACGAGCTGGCACGCATCGAAAAACCCTGCGCTCGACATGGTGTCTGTCGGCGTGACGGCACACGGCATCCATACGCCCGAGGAGCGCATCGAAATCGCGGCGATCGTCCCCGAGGCAAAACTCCTCATGGAGACGCTGCGCCGCATCGCGGAGTGAGGGAGCATCTTCATCGTCTTGCCTGCGACATTTATCAAAAAACCATATTTTTATATACTATGGTAAAAACTTGCGCACTGTGATATACTATTCTCATTGATTGTGATAATACACTATGATTCACTTAGTGGATCGAGGGGGAAGAAATATGGCAGAAACATATACCATGGACGATTTGAAGAAGCGTCTGCAGGCGACGCAGCGCAAGATGACGCCGCAGCGGCAGATTGTCCTGCAGGTCATCTTGGATCATCCGAGCGAGCATCTGAGCGCGGAGAAGATCTATGACATCCTGCGCGGAACGGAGTCGGAGATCGGACTTGCGACGGTCTACCGCAGCCTGGAGATTCTGGTCTCGCTCGGCATTCTGCAGAAGATCGAGTTCGGCAAGGAGTTCGACAAGCGCAACAAGGGATCGTATTCCTATGAGCTGAATCCGATTGACCCGAACCAGCATTTCCACCATCATCTCATCTGCACGGAGTGCAAGGAGATCTCGGAGTTTGAGGAGGATATGCTCGATCATCTGGAGCAGGATATTCTCGAAAAGACAGGCTTCTTGGTGGAGAATCATCAGGCGAAGTTCTTCGGCATCTGCAAGAAATGCCGGGAGAAGCAGAAAAAAGCGTGAAAATACGATCGCTCACCATCAACAATCGCAGCGAGGTCATCGTCAAGGTTGTACACGAGGTGCTGAACCTCTTCAAGGTGGAGATCGTCGGACGAACAGAAGAGGCGGATTACGCCCAGCTGTCGGTGGTGAACCGGCCGTCGGGCAGTGAGCCGCCTTCTGTTATGACGGAGGTCTGGCTCTATGCGCTGGATGGGCGCAGTGAGCACCTTTCGTTCTCCTCCGATGGGCGCATGGATGAACTGCCGCGCGCGGCGGTGCACCGCGCGGCCAAGCGGAATCTCTACGAGTTCTTCCGTGTTCGCTTTGCCCTGCCGCCTGCCCCGTGGGGTATCCTGCATGGGGTGCGCCCAACGAAGATCGTGCACCGCTGGCTGCGGGGAGGCATGACCCCTTCGGCCGCAGCGCAGCGATTGCAGGAGGACTATTTCTGCAGTGCGGAGAAGGCACGTCTCATGACGGAGGTCGCCGTGCGTCAGCTGCCGTTTCTCGCGCATGAGGACGCGCGGACGGTGGGCATCTACGTCGGCATTCCGTTCTGTCTCTCGCGCTGCCTCTACTGTTCCTTTCCCTCGCATCTCCTGCCGGGGGAGAAAACACTGCGTACGTTCATGGACGTTCTCGCCCACGACCTTGCCGCTGCCGCAGAGGATGTGCGTACACTGGGGCTGACCATCGGGTGCATCTACATCGGGGGAGGGACGCCGACGAGTCTGCCCGATGTTTTTTTTGCCGAAATGCTCAAAATGGTATATAATGCTTTCTATGGATCTTCTGTCCGTGAGTTCACGGTGGAGGCAGGACGTCCCGACAGCATGAGCGCGGCGAAGATCACAGCGATGAAGGCATATCGGGTGACGCGCGTCAGTGTCAATCCGCAGTCGATGCAGGAGCGGACGCTTGAGCGCATCGGACGGCATCATACGCCGTCCGATATTGTGCGCATGATGCAGGAAATCCGTGCGTCGATGGACGTGCACATCAATATGGATGTGATCCTCGGTCTGCCGAGCGAAACGGCAGAGGATGTCCGTGCGACGATGACGGCGGTGACGGCCCTCCGCCCGGACGACATTACGCTTCACGCACTTGCGCTGAAGCGCGGCTCGCGGCTTCGCCTCATGATGGAGACGGAGCACGTCGCGCTGCCGTCCGATGCAGAGACGATGCGCATGGGTGCGGCGGCGACGGCTGCTGTCCGTGCGGCGGGCTATCATCCCTACTATCTCTATCGGCAGGGCTATATGAGCGGCGATTTGGAGAATGTCGGCTATGCCCGCCCCGGTGCGGAGAGCATCTACAACATCCGCATCATGGAGGAGCGGCAGACGATCATCGGCATTGGCGGCGCTGCTGCGACAAAGGTGATCGGCGTGCGCAGCGGACGCCTGCACTCCGCCTTTCATGCAAAGGATCTCGTGACCTATCTGCGCGATATTGACATCTATATTGAAAAACGCCGTGCGCTCCTGCGCGCGGAATACGAGGAGGAACAGCACTGATGCTGACGAATGCGCCGCGCGGCACGAAGGATATACTGCCTGACGCGGTCGGTGCGTGGACACATGTCGAGCATGCGATCCGCGATCTCTGTGCCCGCTATGGCTACGGTGAAATCCGCACGCCGATGTTCGAGCACACAGAGCTCTTTCAGCGCGGGATCGGCGACGGCACGGATGTCGTGGACAAGGAGATGTACACCTTCTCCGACCGCGGCGACCGCAGTCTGACGCTGCGTCCCGAGAACACGGCGTCTGCCGTGCGCGCCTATCTGCAAAACAAACTCTATGCGGACGGCGGTCTGCAGAAGCTCTTTTACATCGGCTCGATGTTTCGCTATGACCGCCCGCAGGCAGGGCGGATGCGTGAGTTTCATCAGTTCGGCGTGGAGGCGCTCGGCGAGGAGAGCCCTGCGCTGGATGCCGAGGTCATCCTCCTCGCGTATGATTTTCTGACGGCACTTGGTTTGACGGGGCTGACGCTGAAGCTGAACTCTGTCGGCTGTCCCGCCTGCCGCCCTGTCTATCGGGAGCGTTTGCAGGCGTACTTTAAGGAATATCTGCCCACGCTCTGTGATGACTGCAAGGATCGCTATACACGCAGCCCGCTGCGGATCCTCGACTGCAAGCGGGATGCGGAGCAGCCGTTTATGGCGGGGGCTCCCGCGATTACAGACTGCCTGTGCCCTGCGTGCACCGAGCATTTTGAGCAGGTGCAGCAGCATTTGACGGCGGCAGGCGTTTCCTATGAGCTCGACCCGCGCCTTGTGCGGGGGCTCGACTACTACACGCGGACGGCGTTCGAGATTGCCTATCCGCCGCTCGGCGCACAGAGTGCCGTGGCGGGGGGCGGACGCTATGACGGACTGGTCGAGGAGCTCGGAGGGAATCCCACCCCTGCCGTCGGTTTTGCGGCTGGATTGGAGCGCGTCCTGCTCGCACTGGAGCAGCAGAATCTCCTGCCGGTGCAGCCGCCTGCAGCGGATGTATTCCTCATCGCGCGCGGCGATGCGGCGGCAAAGGCGGCGTTCCCCCTGCTGCATGAGCTGCGGCGCGGCGGTGTGCGTGCCCTCATGGACTACGCGGGGCGCAGCATGAAGGCGCAGATGAAGCAGGCGAATCGATCCGGTGCGCGCTATGCCGTCATCCTCGGTGAGGATGAGTTGGCAGCGCATACGGCACTCGTGCGCGATATGGCGGAGAGTGCGCAGGAGACCTGTGCGCTTGACCATTTGGTAGAAAAGATGATTTCTGAGGTGAAGGTCTGAGATGGAAACGATGCAGGGAATGAAACGGACACATGGCTGCGGAACACTGCGCAAGGAGCAGGTGGGTGAAGAAGTAACGCTGTGCGGCTGGGTATCGCGCCGCCGTGACCACGGCGGGCTGATCTTTGTCGATATGCGTGACCGCTCGGGATTTGTGCAGATCGTCTTTGATGAGGCGGCGATGGCGGAGGGGACGTTCCACGAGGCGGAGACGCTGCGCTCGGAGTTCGTTCTCTGTGTGTGCGGCACGGTGCGCGCACGCAGTGCGGAGACGGTCAATCCGAACATGGCAACAGGGGAGATCGAGATCGTCGTCAGCGAGCTGCGGATTCTCAACAAGGCAAAGACGCCGCCGTTCTATATTCAGGACGGCGTCGATGTGGACGAGATGATCCGTCTGCGCTATCGCTATCTCGATCTGCGCCGTCCTGAGATGCAGGCGAATATGATCCTGCGCCATCGCGTGACGAAGATTATGCGCGATTTCTTTGACCGCAGCGGGTTCCTTGAGATCGAGACGCCGATGCTCTGCAAGAGCACGCCCGAGGGGGCACGCGACTTCCTTGTGCCGAGCCGTCTCAATCCGGGCGAGTTCTATGCGCTGCCGCAGTCCCCGCAGATCTTCAAGCAGCTGCTTATGGTCTCGGGGTTTGAGAAGTACTTCCAGATCGTACGCTGCTTCCGCGATGAGGATCTGCGCGCCGACCGTCAGCCTGAGTTCACGCAGCTCGATATCGAGATGTCCTTTATGGATCAGGACAGCATCCTCACGCTCATGGAGGGGATGGTCAAGGAACTGTTTGAAAAGAGCATCGGCGCGAAGATCGAGACGCCCTTCCAGCGCATGTCGTGGGATGAGGCGATGGATCGCTTCGGCTCGGACAAGCCCGATCTGCGCTTCGGCATGGAGCTGCAGGACATTACGGACTATGTCGGCGGCTCGGACTTCAAGGTGTTCAACGCCGTCATGGAGGCGGGCGGCCGCGTGAAGGTCATCAACGTCGAGGGCTATGCGAATATCCCGCGCCGCGAGCTGGACGGCCTTGTCTCCTATGTGCAGGGCTACGGCGCAAAGGGGCTGGCCTGGATTCAGTACACGGAGGATGGCGTAAAGTCGCCCTTTAAGAAGTTCTACTCCGATGAAACCTTTGAGACGATCAAGAATGCCGTCGGGGCAAAGACGGGAGATCTGCTCCTCGTCGTCGCCGACCAGCCGCTCGTGGTTGCACAGGCACTCGGCGAGCTGCGTCTTGAGATGGGACGCCGCCGCGGATTGATCGATCCCGATGCGCTTCGCTTCCTCTGGGTCGTGGACTTCCCGATGTTTGAGTACAGTGCGGAGGAGAAGCGCTACAAGGCGATGCACCATCCGTTCACCGCGCCGCGTGATGAGGACGTTCCGTTCCTGAAGTCCGACCCCGGCCGCGTCAAGGCAAACGCCTATGACATGGTGCTGAACGGCGTTGAGATCGGCGGCGGCAGCCTGCGTATCTACAGCAGCGATCTGCAGGAACAGGTCTTTGAGGCACTTGGCTTCACGCCTGAAGAGGCACGCGCACGCTTCGGCTTTATGATGAATGCGTTCGAGTACGGTACGCCGCCGCACGGCGGACTTGCTTTCGGTCTCGACCGTCTCGTGATGCTGATGGCAAAGCGCCGTTCCATCCGTGACGTGATTGCATTCCCGAAGACGCAGAGCGCGTCGGATGTGATGAGCGAGGCACCTGCGACCGTCGATGAGAAGCAGCTGCGCGAGCTTTATATCCGCACAGCTGTGCCAAAGAAGAAGGCGGATTAAACCGCTGCGGCGAAGCGTTTTGAGGGCGTCCTATGCGGGCGCTCTCTTTTCGCGAGACAGCAGTGGATGAACGTAGGAGGAACTGCACTTGGCAGATCAGGTGAATATCCTAGGTGTAAACGTTGATGCAGTGACGATGGCAGAGGCTGTCGCTCATGTGACTGAGGCAATGGATGTACGCGCTAATGTGATGATTGCAACGGCGAACGCTGAGATGATTATGCGTGCGACGCATGATGAGGAGCTGCGTGACATTCTGAATGCAGCGGCACTTGTCGTGCCGGATGGGGCAGGGACGGTCTGGGCAGCGCGCCATCTGGGACATGCGATGCCCGAGCGTGTTGCAGGCTATGACCTTGCACAGGAACTCCTGCGCCGTGCCCCTGCTGAGGGACGGCGCATCTACTTCTTCGGCGCTGCCCCCGGCGTCGCGGAAAAGGCAAAGGAAAAGGCAGAACAACTCTATCCCGGTATCGAGATCGTGGGCGTGCGCAACGGATTCTTTTCCCCTGCGGACAATGCAGCGATCATCGCGGAGATTCGAGCGGCACGTCCAGACCTCTTGCTCGTCGCGCTCGGCGTGCCGAAGCAGGAGAAGTGGATCGCCGCGCATCTCGCGGAGCTCGACGTCCCGGCTGCCATCGGCGTCGGCGGGACACTCGACGTGATGGCAGGCGTGATGAAGCGCGCACCGTACTGGATGCAGAAGGCAAAACTGGAATGGCTCTTTCGCGGACTGATGCAGCCAAAACGTGCAGGCCGTCTGCTGGCGCTGCCGAAATTCGTCCTAAAAGTGCACGCATCACGCAAATAAAGCGTGAAAGTTCCACTGACGTTTTTCTGTGCGCAGAGCAGGAAAGACGTACGTTGAAAATAAGACTTGTATCTGTGGACAAAGAATAGGCTTTCCATTATAATGTGAGAGAAAAAAGGAGGCGCGTCTGCGTGGTCATTGTCAGCGAAGGCTATAAGTTTATCGGAGCTGCGCTCGTTTTGGCGTTGATTTTTGGCGCCTTTGTGCATTTGTATGCTGCGCTTCCGTTCGTCGTCCTTGCGTGCTACTTCGCCTATTTTTTTCGCAGTCCTGCACGCACGATTGTTGCGGATGAACATCACATCCTGTCCCCGGCAGATGGTACGGTGACGGAGATTTCGTCCGTGGGCGTGGATGATTTTGTCGGCGAACCGTGCAACAAGGTTGTCATCTTTATGTCAGTCTTTAATGTGCACGTCAACCGAAGCCCCATCGATGGGGAGATCAAACTGCAGAAATACTACTGTGGCCGATTCCGCCCTGCCTATAAGGATGAGGTCGGCTTTGAAAATGAACACCATCTGATTGGTATCGACCGCGGAGATCTGCGCATTACAGTGAAACAGATTGCAGGTATTCTTGCGCGGCGCATTGTCTCTTGGGTGACGCTCGACGACCGAATGGAGCAGGGGGATATCTATGGGATGATCCGTTTCGGCTCCTGCCTTGAGATCGTCATGCCTGAGCGGGCGCAGATCCTCGTGCAGGAGGGCGAAAAGGTACAGGGCGGCAGAACTGTCCTGGGGAGGCTTGAAAGCATATGAATTGCAGACGGTTTCTGCCGAATCTGTGTACGGCGATGAATCTTGTCTTTGGCATGTGTTCCATTCTGTCAACGGCGGAAGGACATCTTGACTGGGCGGCAATCTTCATCCTGCTCGCACTCGCTGCGGACGGCATGGATGGGCGTGTGGCGCGTGCTCTTGGTGTGTCCAGTGAGTTCGGCAAGGAAATGGACTCCCTCTGTGATCTCGGTTCGTTCGGCATCGCCCCCGCGCTGCTCGCGTGGAAGCTGGCGCTCTCCTCCTATGGACTCGTCGGTGCAGCGGCAGCGATCTGCTTTGCTCTCTGTGGGATGTGGCGTCTCACACGTTTTAATGTGAATGTCAATGTGGTGCACGGCTACTTTATGGGACTTGCTATTCCTGCGGGCGGGAATCTCATCGCCATGTCGGCGTGGCTCTTTCTCTCCCTCGACATCCACCCTGCTGCCTATGGCTTCATCTATCCTGCCGCTGTCGTTGTGACGGGCTATCTGATGGTCAGTCACGTCCACTACCCGGACTTTAAGGGCGGCGGGGAACGGATTTTCTTTGTATCGAAGCTCGCCGCGCTGGTTGTGTTTGCCGGCATCCTCTGCATCGGACAGACGGCTGTTCTGCCCGCCGTATTTACGGCTGTTTTTGCGGCGTATGCGATCTTCGGCATCATCAATCATGTGATTGCTCTGACTGCAGGAACAAAGGAAAGCTGATATGACAGAGATCCTTCATGCACTTTCGCCCTATCTGCCGGCGCATATCTTTGATATCGTCATGGTGCCGATGCAGATCCTTCTTCTGCTCTTTACGCTGTATTTCTTCTTTATTGGTTTTTGCTGCCTGTGGCGGCATGGAGAGAAAAAGATCCTGACACCGGAGAAGACATTTGCTGTCGTTGTCGCCGCCCACAACGAGGCGGCGGTCATCGGGCAGCTCATCGAAAATCTGCAGCGGCTCGACTATCCAAAGGAACTGTACGACATCTATGTCATTGCCGACAACTGCACGGACAATACGGGAGAAATCGCGGAGAAGGCGGGCGCCATTGTCTGCACGCGCACACATCCGACGAAGAAAAGCAAGGGATTTGCGCTTGAATGGATGTTTGAGCAGCTCTTTGCGATGGACAAGCAGTATGATGCCGTTGCCATCTTTGATGCGGACAATCTCGTACACCCGAATTTCCTTAAGGAGATGAACAATCGCCTTCTCAAAGGGGACAAGGTCATTCAGGGCTTTCTCGATGCGAAAAATCCCTATGATACGTGGGTTGCGGGCACATTTGCCATCGCGTTTTGGGTCATTGATCACATCTCGCATCTCGCGAAGACGAACATCGGCCTCTCGGCGTGCCTTGGCGGGACGGGCATGTGCATTACGACCGATGTGCTGAAACGGCACGGCTGGCGTGCAACCTGTCTTACGGAGGACATGGAGTTCACGATGAAGCTGCTTGCCGAGGGAATTAAGACAACGTGGGCGCACGATGCCATTGTCTACGATGAGAAGCCGCTCACGTTCAAACAGGCGTGGAATCAGCGCAAACGTTGGGCGCAGGGACAGTTTGACGTGGCACACCGCTTTATCCCGACCATGATCCGCGAGGGATGGAAACGCCGCGATATACGCATCTGGGATGGCTGCATCTATCTGCTGCAGCCGCACTTCCTCATGATCTCGACGTTCTTCATCATCATCAGTTATGTACAGCTGGCGTTTCCGCCCTTCTACACAAGCATTTATAAATTTCTGCCGTCACAGCTGATGACAGCGATCATGATCGGGCAGTATCTCCTGCCCATGATTATCCTTATCAAGGTGCGTGCCAAGCTGAAGGCGTGGTTCTATCTGCTTCTTTATCCCGTGTTCATCTACTCGTGGATTCCGATCATTTTCCTTGGATTCATTCACCGCAATGAGCATGAGTGGAGTCATACGAAGCATACACGTGCCATGAGCATGGATGAAGTGATGAGCGATGTGAAATAATGGCATCGAGGGAGGCTGCTGCACGTGTGCGGCAGCCTTTTGACGAACGAAGGAGAATAGAATGTATACACTGCGCGTTGAGGGCGCATTTGAAGCAGCACACCGTGTTGTCGGATATCCCGGGAAATGTGACCGTCTGCATGGACACAACTGGGTCGTTGAGGCAGTCTTTCGCGGGACAGAGCTCGACGGTCTCGGCATGCTGATCGACTTCAAGACCGCGAAAGCAGCATTGATGGCGGTGTTGGATGCATTTGACCACCGTTATATCAATGAGCTTCCGCCGTTTGACGGTGAGGTGAATCCAACGGCGGAGAATCTGGCGTGCATCATCTATGAGCGCCTTGCTGCGCGTCCCGAGGTTATGGAATCGTCTGCACATCTTGCAGCGCTGACAGTGTGGGAATCACCGAAATCGTCCGTGACCTATGAGAGAAACTGATATGAACGAAAATATCATTGAGATTTTTTCCTCCATTCAGGGAGAGGGGAAATATGTCGGCTGCCGGCAGGTATTTCTGCGACTTGAGGGGTGTAATCTGAACTGTACTTACTGCGATACGGACAGCAAGGCAGGCACACACCCAAACTGTGTCGTGGAGGAAGGTGCAGGGACGTATCACCTCGTGCCGTATCCGAATCCTATTTCGCCGGAGCGTGCGGCAGAGCTTGTCGCGCTTGCAGCAGCGGGCGTGCCGCATCAGGCACTCAGCATCACGGGGGGAGAACCGCTCCTCCACGCATCGTTCATCCGTGCACTGGCACCGCATGTGCATCTTCCCATTTATCTGGAGACCAACGGAACCCTCTATGCAGAACTGAAGAAGTGCATTGACTGCGTGGCGGGCATCAGCATGGACATCAAGCTGCCCTCCGTGACGGCGCATCCTGTCTGGGATGCGCATGTGCGTTTTTTGGAAATCGCAAAGGTGAAGGATACTTGGATCAAGATTGTCGTTGCGGCAGAGAGTCCTGACAGCGAAATCGATACTGCCATTCGGCTCGTGGCGGATACCGCCCCTGAGACGAGGTTGATTCTCCAGCCGGTGACCCCCTGCGGCGGCTGTATGAAACCGTCGTCCGAACAGCTGCTCAAATGGCAGGAGACTGCCCTGCGGCGGCTGGCAAACGTCCGTGTGATCCCGCAGACCCATCGGATGATGGATATGCTTTAGTGTATGACAAGCAGTGAGTGTAAAAATACTCCTATCAAGTAGGGATCACTTTTTTGTCAGAGTCATCTTTCGTTTTTTGAGCGCTATAAGATTCTTTTCTATCATCCCAAGGGTATAATCTTCTCGCAGCGTTGGGTTTATAGAGTAAATTGTACGCAAAAAACGGTCGGCAGCATTTATCACCTCATTAGAAAATTCATCAAAGGTAATTCTCTCTTTTTTCCATTCACCGTATTCGATTTCGGGCGGAAGAATACATTCAAAAGAAAGAAGTCCACACTCGTTCCATTTTTCAACTCTTATTATACTGAGTTCAATATCATTTTCTTTATAGATGAACTCGATCCAAGTATTATATGACTCGATTTCGTTTAATAAAGCATACCCGTGTTTTTTGATTTCCTTCACAATTGTTGTCAGGTATTCAAACCAAAATGGAAGGATCTCAAAAAACACGGGACATTTTCTTATTTGCTCGTCTTCGCTATAATCCCCATGTCCTTTTTCATTTACAACGATTTCAAACGGTCCAGTGATACAGCAATCAGATGGTGTAAAAGTCTTTATCTCATCTTCCGTATCCATTATCGCATAATTTATTTTGAACATATACGCTCCTCCTGTATCATTTGGTGCGGATTTTCCTGTCGAAGAGTCGACGCATAGCAAGGTCTATGTGGATGATTTATCGGCACAGAGCAAACTTTCTAGTACTTGTAGTATCTTTGTACAGGGAGAAGTTACTCTATATCATAAAAGACAATATGCTTGGAGTTCTCTGTTTTAAAGGAAATAAGGCGCCAAAACTCATCTTTGACAGATTCCTCAATGAATGTCTGAAATACAATGCCATTTTCGAGCAATAGAGTAATATCTCCTGTATCGGAAAAGTTGACCTTTGTTACCCTCACGCCGCGAGATAAATTCATATTCAGTGCGTTCACTTTTTCATCGTACACACTGTTATCATCATTTCCTATGTCAAATGGCTTTGTCTCATCGAAGCGTCTATACATATCACCGGAAGCCAAAATGATTTTATTGTTTTGCAGGAATCTCCATGCACATTGAACGACAAGATAGTACAAATGCTTTTCTTTGTCCTTCACTTTGATTTTATCTCCAAAGCCGATCCATATCGTCAAACCTCCTTTTCCAACCTCTGAACAAGTTATGTTTTTCAGTATACCGGATATGGTTTGAAAATCGTTCAATTACAGATCCCCCTTTTTGTATATTTCAGCAGAATCAAGGAAGCCAAACCTCCAAATTTGTTATTTTGTTTGTAAATAGATCATTGAACAAGCACTTGAATACGGTTGTCTCTGATCTAGGGGATAATTCTGTTTCGATGTCTTCAATGATATAGTTTGCTGCATCCTCAGGCAGTTTTACATAGTCCTTCTGCGTAAAGAATTGTTCCAACCGGTGAACCATCGTGACCTCGTCCTCATCATGCAATACATCATAGCAAAAATAGTATTTTTCGTCTCGTTTAATCATCTTCTCTATCGTGTAGTAGTAATATTTTCCAATGATGCTGATCCATAGATAGAGGTCTTTGCGTACCCCGTTTAGTTGCTCCAAAAGAAGATCGCCGTTATCAAGTATATCTTGATGTTTATGTAGCAGGATTTTATATTCAATATCCGGATAGTCTTCCAAATTGATCCAGTTAATTAGCGGATAAGGATAAGAGATCTGTTCCAAGGTGCTCGTAAGACAATCTAAAAAGGCTGTGTTTTCAAGCATGTCTTTTTGTTTCTTGAGCAGCCTTTGGTGCTCTGCTGATGCTTGATACGCCGGATCATCATAGGATAGATTCGATGGAAAATAATGTTTTATCAATGAAATTAGTTCTCTAATGTTTGTATTGTTTTCGGTTGTCATCTTCGTCAACTCCTTGAACCCTACAAAAATATTATTTTGTGATGTGATAGAACATATCTCCTATTTTATCAGTTCGCCGCAGTTGCCGCTATATCCTTCTCGGAATATGTTTCTCTTGTTACAGAAAAACTATTGACGGATATGTTAAACTAAACGGATAGTGATTCCTTAGTTATTTTTAGAAAGTGAATATACATGAAGATCATTGATGCCCATCTGCACTATGGCAGAGGGGAGTATTTTGATACCGTCGCACGTGCGGCAGGGCACGAGAACACGGAGACGGCACTGCGGCGAGACTGCCGTGCGGCGGGGATTGTCCACGGTGTTATCATGGGCAATCTCCCCGTGGAGGAGCTCGCGCCGAACTATCCCGATCTCTTTCACTACTGTGTCGGGATCGTGGGCGACGGCGGGCAGACGGAGATGAGTGCCGCGCGCATTGATAGGCTCCTTCCTGCACTCGAGCAGCATCTTCGCAGTGAGCGCTGCGTCGGCATCAAGCTCTATCCCGGCTACAATTATTTCTATCTCTATGACGATATGCTTGCCCCCGTCTACGAACTCGCGGCACGGTATGGAAAGCCCGTCGCCGTACATACGGGACTGACAGCGACGGAGAAGGCACTGCTGAAGTATGCGCATCCGAATGTCATGGATGAGGCGGCGACGAAGTTCCGTCAGGTGAATTTCGTCATGTGCCATCTGGGTGAGCCGTATTTCATCGATGCCATTGCAGTGATGGAGAAAAACCCGAATGTTACCGCCGATCTCTCGGGGATGCTCGAGGGAAAGATTGCGGATTTTGACCGCTTCTGTGCGCGGAAGCATTTCTACATCGAGCAGCTGCGCGGCTGGCTCGCGTATCTGAACGCGTACGATCGGCTGATGTTCGGCACAGATTGGCCGCTGGCGAACTTCGGCGACTATGTTGCATTCACGAAGCTCCTCATTCCCGAGGAGCATTGGGATGCGGTATTTTATGAGAATGCGGTGCGGATCTATCATCTGCGCCTGACATGAGGAATACTATGGCGATACTTGACATCAAGAAGGCGGGCGATCCCGTCCTGAAACAGACGGCGGAGCCGATTGAACGGCTTACAAAGCGGCATCGGCAGCTGCTCGACGATATGGCGGAAACGATGTACGCCGCTGACGGCGTGGGCCTTGCTGCGCCGCAGGTGGGGAAGTCTCTGCGCATCGTTGTCATCGACGTGCAGGATGAGCACGGACTCTTGGAGCTCGTCAATCCTGTCATCACCATGCGCGAGGGCAGCGTGACGGAATCGGAGGGGTGCCTCTCTGTGCCAAAGGTCTACGGCGATGTGGAACGCGCGGAGCGCGTAACGGTGGAGTATACCGACCGCCGCAGCCGTCGCCGCACATTGACGGCAGAGGGGCTTTTGGCGCGCTGTATTCAGCATGAGTGCGATCATCTTGAGGGGCGGCTCTTCATCGATATTGCCGTGCGCCTGCGCAAGGAGGAGGAAGAGGAATGATGCCGATGCGTACCGTCTTTATGGGGACGCCGGATTTTTCCGTGGGAATTCTTGCGGCGATGGCAGAGCGGCACGATCTCATGGATATCGCCGCTGTCGTCACGCAGCCGGATCGCCCGCGCGGGCGCGGGAAGAAACTCAGCCCCTCTCCGGTTAAGGCGTGGGCACTCGCGCATGATATTCCCGTTCTTCAGCCTGCGCGCGCACGCGATGCGGCCTTTGCCGAAGAGCTGCGCGTCCTCCGTCCCGACGTGGCGGTGGTGGCTGCATTTGGGCAGATCCTGACGCAGGAGATTCTGGATATCCCCGTGCATGGCTGCATCAATGTGCACGCATCCCTGCTGCCGCTGTACCGCGGTGCTGCACCGATTCAGCACGCGGTGATGGACGGTGCTGCCGTGACGGGGATTACGACCATGCAGATGGACGCCGGACTCGACACGGGGGATATGCTCCTGCGGCGCGAGGTTCCCATCCATGCGGATACAACGTACGGAACCCTCCACGATGCCCTGATGGAGACAGGGGCGGCACTCCTCGTGGAGACGCTGGAACAGCTTGCGGCAGGGACGCTTATCCGTACGCCGCAGACGGGGGAGAGCACCTATGCTGCGCGCATTACGCGTGAGACGGCGCAGATCGACTGGTCACGCACGGCGCGGGAGCTCGACGCCCTCGTGCGCGGGCTGAACCCTGTGCCCTATGCGGAGACACATCTGGGTGACGCATTGTATAAGATCGGTATGCTGTCCCTCACAGGGGAGCGGACAGATGCGCCGCACGGCACCATTCTCACGGCAGATCGGCGGGCAGGGCTGCGCGTCGCAGCAGGCGATGAGATCGTGCAGGTGACGGAGATTCAGGCACCCGGGAAACGGATGATGGCGGCATCCGAATTTTTGAACGGCTGTGCACTGACCGCAGGAGCACGTTTTACATCATGAGTACGGAGACATTGACGGTCAACGGCGGCAAGTCGGGGGAGAAGAAGACGATTCTCCTGCCCTCACGGCCAAAGAAGCGGCTCTTTATCGGGATGCTCCTGCTCGTGACCCTGCTCGCCGCCGTGCTCCTCTTTGGGATTTGGTACATTGGCGTGCCGGGGCTCGAGCGCATCCAGCCGCTTCTGCCGTGGGCGATCGGCGCTCTGCTGACGGGCGCGGTATTCCTGTCCTTTTTTGGTATCTTCAATATGGTGCTTGCCGTTGCGGGACTGCCGTACCTCCCGTGGATGAAGCGGCAGACTTATGAGCTGATCAATCTGCTCTTTCCTGCTGCCGTGCACTTGGGCGCTCTTTTTGGCGTCAAGCGCCGTCGGCTGGAGGGCTCGTTTATCGCGGTCAGCAATCTGCTCTTTCACCGCATGCACATCCGCGTGCCCGCCGAGCGCCTGCTCGTCGTAACACCGCACTGCCTGCAGCTCGCGAGCTGCCCGCACAAGGTGACGCGCGATCCGAACAACTGCAAGCGCTGCGGCGGCTGCAACATCGGCGATCTTGTCGCACTCTCAGAGGAGATGGGCTTTCACTTCTTTGTCGCGACGGGCGGGACACTGGCACGACAGATCGTCTACAATACGCGGCCGAAGGCTGTGCTTGCGATTGCGTGTGAGCGTGATCTGATGAGCGGCATCCAGGATGTCTTTCCGCTTCCCGCCGTCGGGGTGCTCAACATCCGCCCGAACGGTCCCTGCTACAATACGAGCGTGGATATGGCGGAGGTGCGCCGTCAACTGGAAGAAATCATCGAATCGAAGAAAAAGGACGTATAGATGCCAAAGCCGTACGATGTGAATAAAATCGACCGCATACGCGAGCAGGCCATGCAGGTGCTCCTGCGTATTCACAGTGAGGGGGCCTATGCTAATGTGGCGCTGGCAGAGGAACTGCGCATCGCACAGATGACGGAGCGCGACCGCCGTTTTCTGACAGAGCTGGTCTATGGCACGGTCAAGGCGGGCGAGACGCTCGACTATATGATTCGCCGCTATGTCGCCGATCTCAAAAAGGCGCAGCCGCCCATACGCGAGCTTCTGCGCCTTGGCTTTTACCAGATCTTCTTTATGGATAAAATCCCGTCATCCGCCGTCTGCCATACGGCCGTGGAATTGGCGAAGAAACATGGCGGAAAGGGGGCGGCGTCCTTTGTCAATGGGGTCCTCCGTACCGCCCTGCGTGAGCCGAAGCGTGCAGCGCTCCCTCAGGGGCATGATGCACGCTCGCTTGCGCTGCGGATGCAGCATCCCGTGTGGATGGTGGAGCGGTGGCTGCGCGACTATGGCAGTGAACGTACGGAGACGCTGTGCCGCTGCGACAATGAGAGTGCACCGCTCACGCTGCGGACGAATACCCTGCGCACGAGCCGCACTGCCCTTATAGAGCGGCTGACGGCGGCAGGAGTCCGCGCTGAGGCGTCACTGCGCGTCCCCGAGAGCGTTCTCCTGCATGCGCACGGTTCGCTCGATGCGCTCGCGCCGCTGCGCGAGGGGCTGGCGCAGGTGCAGGATGAGAGCTCGATGCTTGTGGCGCATGTCCTTGGGGCAGAGCCCGGCATGAGGGTGATCGATGCCTGTGCCGCCCCAGGGGGGAAGACGACCCATATCGCTCAGCGGATGGAGAACCGCGGGCGCATTTGGGCATTTGACATTCATGAGGAAAAACTGCGGCGTATCATGCGCAACGCAGAGCGGCTCGGCATCTCCATCATTGAGACGCAGCTCCTCGATGCGCGTGAGGTCGGTGCGCACTATGGTGTGTGTGCCGACCGCGTTCTTGTGGATGCACCGTGCTCGGGGCTGGGTGTCCTGCGCCGCAAACCTGATGCTCGCTGGCGCAAAACTCCATCGGACGTTAAGACGCTGCCGCCGCTGCAGCTCGCGATTCTGGCGAGTGCGGCGCGAACGTTGAAGCAGGGCGGCGTCCTCGTCTACAGTACCTGTACGATGGAGCGCAGCGAAAATACCGCCGTGGTGGAGGCATTTTTGCGCGGGCATGAGGACTTTGTTCTTGAGGAAACGGGGGCGTTTTTGCCGGAGCAGAAAACAGCAGAACGCATGGTACAAATCATGCCGGAGACGGGTGGGCCGGACGGCTTCTTTATCGCCCGTATGAGACGCCGATGAATATTTTTGGATGGACGAAGACAGAGCTTGCCGATGCCCTTCGTGCAGAGGGGATCCCTCGCTTTCGCGCGGACCAGGTTATCCGATGGATGTATCAGCGCGGTGCGGTTTCTTTTGATATTATGGACAATCTGCCAAAGACGCTGCGCGTTCGTTTGGCGGCGCTTTTTTCCATCGAACGGCCGCAGATTGCCGCGCGCCTTACATCGACGGACGGCGCGACGATCAAGCTCCTCTATGCATTTGCTGATGGGCAGACGGCAGAGACGGTGCTCATGCGTCATCCCTACGGCAACAGTGTCTGCGTCTCGACGCAGGCAGGATGTCGGATGGGGTGTGCTTTTTGTGCATCGACACTGCACGGGCTTGTGCGTAATTTGACCGTGGGAGAAATCGCTGCACAGGTGATTGGCATGGCAGATTACCTGCGGCAGGAGGGGGCGCACGTCGATACGATTGTCGTCATGGGCTCGGGCGAACCGTTGGAAAACTATGATAATGTCATTGGTGCACTGCGCCTTTTGCATGCAGATGATACCATCGGACTCAGCTATCGCGGCATCACACTTTCGACGTCGGGGATTGTTCCCGGAATTCTGCGGCTTTCGGAGGAGGGGATGCCCATCTCCCTCTCCATTTCTCTTCATGCGCCGACAGAGGAGCTGCGCTCGTCGTTGATGCCCGTCAACCGCATGTACCCTATGGCGGATGTACTGCGCGCGGCACAGACCTATGCCGCGCGGACGAAGCGGCGCGTGACCTATGAGTATATCCTCATCCGTGATGTGAACGACGGAATACGTGAAGCAGAGCAGCTTGCGGAACTTTTGCGCGGACAGCTGGCAAGCGTCAATCTCATTCCCATCAACCCTGTCGTCGAGCGAAATCTTCTTCGTCCGTCGAAGGGGACCGTGCGCCGCTTTCAGCATGTTTTGGAGGAGCGGCACATCACCGCAACCGTGCGCCGTGAGATGGGGACGGACATTCAGGCGGCATGTGGGCAGCTCCGCAGCAGGCTGATGGACGCAGGACTATAATTTTTTCAAGATTTATGCTATGATATAGAAGTTGTTTTATATTCTTATGAAGCATGTGGATTTTCCTGTGCTTTACGATCAAAGGAGAGCGATGCATGATGATGGATCGCGTGGAATCGTTTCTGGGGGATCACATTGAGGGATTCTTCAACCGCAAGTTCAGCAGTCATCTGGAGCCGGTTGAACTGATCAGGGGATTGGAGAAAGAGGCAAAGCGTCAGGGAAGCGCCTCGATCGCCAATACTTACGTCATTTCCCTTGGAACAGAGGACTATCAGCGCCTCTGTTCTCATCGTGTGACGGATGAGCTGGGCACGGCACTGAAGCGCTGTATTATCCGAGAGGATCTTCTGATGGAAGGGCGGCTCAGCATCTCATTTGTTGTTGATTCTTCTCTGCGTGCGGGTTCCTATCGTATGACCGCACAGATGCAGCAGAAGCATGTTCCGGAACAGAACGAGCCGGTCTCCCATGATACGATGGCACAGACCATTGTGCTGGAGCGTCCGTCGATGCGGGATGTGCGCTGCCTCGACCTGCCGCCGGAGCATGAGCTTGCCATGCTCACTGTTCTCAGCGGGGCAGATGAAGGTATCACCATGCTGCTTGGCGAGCGCAAAATCTATATGGGACGTATGCCGCGCAATGAGTTTATTCTGACGGACACCAATGTCTCGCGCGTGCATGCATGGATTTCCTATGAGCAGCATCGGCACATGCTCTATGATGCGGAGAGCCGCAATGGGACCTTTGTCGATGGCAGGCGGATTGAGATGCAGTGCCTCAGAAACGGGGATGAGATATGCCTCGGGACAACAGCGCTTCGCTATGAGGTATGCTGATGCCGGCGCTTTTTCTTAAGGCGCTGCGCGTCATATTGGAATATGGTGCATTGCTTTGGCTGGCTTATTCCGTCTTCCGTATCGGGCACCTCATGTTTTCCTCACTGCGCATGGATTTGCATGTACCACGTGCGCCTGTGCAGTCGGTCGGAGCACCGACACTCCTTGTCCTCACCGGCAAGGGGATAGAGGGAAAGAGATATCCCCTAGGGCATGAGCTGTCGATCGGCCGCAGTCCGGATAACGATATTGTCCTTTCAGACAGCTTTGTTTCACATCATCATGTTCTGATTTATCAGCGGGAAAATTCATATATTGCAGAGGATCTTGGCAGCCGCAACTGTACCTACCTGAACGATGGGCGGCTGTCGGGACGGGCGTATCTGCGCCCCGGCGATGTTCTGCGCATCGGTGCCGTGTCTCTGCGGTTTGAGAGGTAAGCACATGATAGAAGTTTCGAGTGCGTCGGATATCGGCCGTGTACGAACGTCGAACGAGGACAGCTGCGGCGTATTCGTCCATTCCGTCTATGTCGTGGCAGATGGCCTCGGCGGACATGCAGCAGGTGAGGTGGCAAGCCGCATTGTTGTTGCCGCTGTGCGTGATATGGCGAATGCAGGTGAACCCATCGATACGGCGTCGCTCAAGAGTGCAGTGCTTCGTGCGAACCAGCAGGTATTGGATGCCGCTGCAGGCAATTCCTCCTATGAGGGGATGGGATCGACGGCTACGGTTCTTCATATCGATGAAGCTGCGCAGATGGCGCATTATGCGCACGTCGGCGACAGCCGTCTCTATCTTCTGCGGGATGGAGAATTCCGCCAGATCTCGCGTGACCACTCCTATGTGGAAGAACTTGTCGCACGAGGAGAACTGAGTGAGGCAGAAGCACAGCATCATCCGCGCAAGAATTATCTTCTGCGTGCCGTCGGCATCGAGGAACGCCTGCATGTGGATGGTGATTCGTTTCCCGTTGAGGCGGGGGATCGCTTTCTCCTCGCAACAGATGGGCTGACCAATATGGTTGAGGATGCAGAGCTGTGTACGCTGCTCGGCGGTGTCCCCGCCGATGCTGCCCATCAAATGGTGAAACGTGCCCTTGATGCAGGGGGAACGGATAACGTAACGGCGATTGTCGTCGCCTGTGATCCGTCATGATGCATAAATTGCGATTTGCTCCGCTCGGTATCCTCCTCTGCGGACTTGGTATTCTTCTGCTGAAGCACGGGGCGGGGCAGCCCGGCTGGCACTTTGACTGGCAGATCGATTTGCCGTATTTGCCGTATCTCGGCATTCTCCTGCTTTGCGGCACGGTGAGTTTTTTCCTTGCGGCACGGCGCAGACTGGATCGTGTGCCCTTGATGCTCGCTTATGTACTCCTTTCCGTTGGCCTTGCGGAGATTGCACGGCTGAAGCCAGATCTCTTCACGGCGCAGCTGCGCTGGGCATCCATTGGAATCATCCTGTGGATGACGGTGATTCTTATGTGGGATCGCCTTGCGCGGATGTTTTCCTATCCTTACTTGCTCGGTGCAGCTACCACCATCGTCCTCCTGCTTCCTCTGCTCTTTGGTGTCTCCATTGGCGGCAATAAGAATTGGCTGGCATTCGGCGCTTTTTCTGTCCAGCCCTCGGAGTTTGGCAAGATTCTTCTCGTGTTCTTTCTTTCTGCCTATCTTGCCGATCATCATGCCGTGCTGACACTTCCGGCACGGCGCGTCGCATTCCTCCATCTGCCGCCCGTACGTTTCATCGCGCCTCTCATTGCTCTCTGGGGACTTTCCGTGCTGATGTTTGTTATCGCACATGACCTCGGCGCGGCATTGTTTTTCTTTGGCATGGCAGTGGTTATGACCTATATGGGAACAGGGCGCAAGTCCTATGTGTTTCTTGCGGGAGTGTTCATTCTTGCCGCGGCAGCACTCAGTTATATGCTTTTTGGGCATGTGCGTGTCCGCTTTGACATCTGGATGCACCCGTGGGCAGACCCAAATGGTATGTCATATCAGATCGTTCAGGCTCTCTTTGCCATCGGCAGCGGCGGTGTCTGGGGGACGGGATTTGCTGAGGGGCATCCCGGACTGATCCCGGAGGTGCACACGGACTTCATCTTTGCTGCGATTGCCGAGGAGTTCGGTCTGATTGGTGCAGCTGCTGTTCTCCTCGCCTATGCACTTATCTTTTGGCGTGGTGTCCATATTGCTATGTGTCAGCTGCGTGTGGAGCGGGCTCTTGCTGCAGCAGGTGCTGCGACGGCGCTTCTCCTGCAGGCGTTCATTATCATTGCGGGCGTTACGAAACTTCTGCCGTTGACGGGCATCACTCTGCCCTTTGTCAGCTATGGCGGCAGCTCCATGGCGGCGAGTTTTGTTTTTCTTGGTATTCTGACGGCACTGTCCGCACCACGTAAGGAGGCGGCACCATGACGGATGAAAAGATGCGCCGGCATATCGCTGCCGCTGCTGCGTGTCTGCTCCTTCTTATCGTTATCCAACTTCTTTACCTCGTCAAGCTTTCTGTGTGGGATGGTCCGGAACTTGCCGCACATCCGCTCAATATGCGCTCCGCACTGATGGAGGGAGATATACAGCGCGGCCGTATCCTCGATCGTGAGGGACGTGTCCTCGCCGAGAGTGATGCCGGAGGGCATCGTTCCTATCCTTATGGCGCGGTGCTTGCACCTGTTACTGGCTACCGTACTGACCGTCATGGGGCGACAGGTATCGAGCAGACGGAGGGCGCTGCGCTCAGCGGGGTGACGAATGATGTGGCGGGGATGGGCCCGCTGCGCACACTTCTGCGCGCCGATACGGGCTATGATGTCCGTCTTACTGTCGATGCGGAACTGTCGCAGACGGCGTATCGTGCGCTCGGCGAACATCGGGGAGCAGTCGTTGTAATGGACGCGGCGACGGGGGCAGTGCTTGCCATGGTGAGTACGCCATCCTTTGATCCTTCGGTGACAGAACGTGCGTGGGATGAACTATCGTCCCGTGCCGACAGCCCGCTCGTAAATCGGGCCGCACAGGGACTATATCCGCCTGGCTCTACCTTCAAGACACTGATCGCCGATGCGGCACTGAAGACTGGTGTGACGACGCCGGATGAGATCTTTGACTGTACGGGAGAGCTTGCCATCGGCAAGGACTATGTCCTGCATGAGAGTCACGGTGAGGCACACGGCCGACTGCGTCTCGCGGATGCACTGCGTGAGTCGTGCAATATTACCTTTGCGACACTCGCCATGCGCATGGGAGACAAGGGGCTCAGTGATGCGTTTGACCGCTTCGGTATTGGGGCAGAACTTCCAGCGGCGGAACTTACGATGGCGATGGCCCATGTTCCTTCTCTGCACGGTCTGAGCGACGGAGAGATTGCCCAGATCGGATTCGGTCAGGGACAGCTGCTTGTCACCCCCCTGCAGATGGCACTCGTTGCTGATGCGTTCGCGAATGGGGGACGCATCATGCAGCCCTACCTCGTAGATGCTGTACTGACGACGGGAGGTGCAGCACTCTATGCAGCAAATCCGCAGGTGTGGCGGACGGCAACGACAGCCGAACGTGCTTCTATTATCGATGCGGATATGGAGGGAGTCGTTGCCTCCGGGACAGGTACGGCGGCAGAGGTCAGCGGCGTGCGTGTGACGGGCAAGACCGGCACGGCAGAGAACGCAACCGGAACCGATCATGCATGGTTTATCGGCACGGCAGAGCACGGCGGCCGCAAGATCGTCCTTTCCGTCCTTGTGGAGGAGGGCGGCTACGGCGGCAGAGCGGCGGCGGGGATTGCCCGTCGAATTATCAGCAGGTATTTTGAGGGCTGACACCCTGATGAGATAGTGCCTCGGCACACGGCAGAGGCGATAGGAGGAAGAAACATGGTCGAGCGTGTTTTGGATGGACGCTATGCACTGGAAATGCTTGTTGGCAGCGGCGGCATGGCGGATGTCTATCGGGCGAAAGATCAGCTTTTGGAACGCACTGTCGCTGTTAAAATTTTGCATCAGCAGTATGAGCACGACACGGAATTCATTGGGCGGTTTCAGCGTGAGGCAAAGGCTGCGGCGCGCATCACGCACCCCAATATCGTCAATGTCTATGATGTCGGTGTTGCCGAGGGACGCCACTACATTGTTATGGAGTATGTTCCGGGACGTACGCTGAAGGAGCGCATCAAGGAGGAGGGGGCTCTGCCCGTGGCTCAGGCGCTCCGCATTGCACGTCAGATCGCGGGAGCACTGGCACAGGCACATGCGAATAATCTTGTGCACTGCGACATCAAGCCGCATAACATCCTGGTCATGCCCGACGGAAACATCAAGGTGGCAGACTTCGGCATCGCACGCGCGGTGACTGAGTCCACCATGACGTACAACGATAATATCATGGGCTCTGTACATTATTTCTCTCCCGAGCAGGCGCGCGGTACGCTCATTACGCCGAAGTCGGATGTCTACTCCCTCGGCGTTGTTCTCTATGAAATGCTTTCTGGCCGCATCCCTTTTGATGGGAATACTGCCGTGAGTATTGCACGCAAGCATCTCGAAGAGGAGCCGCAGCCACTCCGTCTCCTCGTTCCGGGTATTCCGCCTGTCGTTGAGGCTCTTGTAGCACGCATGATGGCGAAGGATCCGTCACAGCGTCCGGACAGCAGCACACTCGCGGCAGATATTGCACATACGGAGCAGATGATGCATAGCGATACCACCGCTGTACCAGGGTTTGATCCGGATGCGACACGTGTTCTCAGCCCCATGGAAGCGCAGGAGCTCCATGCTGCTGTCCCGGCGTCGGAGAATGAGATAGAATTGCCGCAGGCGGAAGAGCGTTCATTCTATCAGAAGAAGAAGTTCAAGTTTGGGATTGTTCTCATTCTTTTCCTGGGATTCTTTACTGGTTTTTTCCTCAGCTTTGGCAAATTTTGGAGTTCCGTTGAGGTCACAGTTCCTGATGTGACAGGAAAGCAGCTGACGCTTGCCCGACAGATTTTGGAGGATCAGCATCTGCGTGTTACGGTTGCTGAAACCTATGATGCATCTGTACCTGTCGGCATTGTCGTTTCGCAGACTCCTGAGGCAGGCATGACGGTCAAGGAAGAGCGTACGGTTACCATCTACGTCAGCAAGGGCGGAGAGGAGATCGAGATGCCGAATCTGCGCGGACTGACGAAGGCAGATGCCATCGCAAAACTCGAGCAAATGGGGCTGCGCCTTGGCTCAGCGTATGAAACATATTCAGACGAGGACAGTGGCACGGTCATCTCACAGGACCCGCGCAGCGGATCGCGCATCAGCAAAGGACAGTCGGTCGATATTACTGTCAGCAAGGGGCAGAAGGTCAAGAAGGTCACAGTCCCTGATGTCAAAGGTGTACCATTGGATCGTGCCCGTGCGCTGCTCGAGAGCAGCGGTCTGAAGGTCGGAAGTACGGCAGAAGAGACAAGTACTCAGGCAGCAGGGACGGTTATCAGCCAGTCGCCCTCGGCGGGAGCTGAGATGGAGGCAGGGAGTGTGGTGCGGCTCACTGTTTCGAGCGGAAAGGGGACTGAAACGAAGAACAGCGGGAAAAACAGCGAACCGAAGAAGGGAGATAAAGACACTGCGGGACGACGCATCCAGACGGAAAAGACAGAGTAGGGAGGCGGCTGTGCATCAGTACGGACGGATTCTGAAGGTCTACAACAGCGTCGTCCACGTCTCTGTGGATGGTGCTGAGATGCTCTGCAAGCTGCGCGGCAAGAGTATGCGCGGGCGGGATGCACTGCTTCCCGGTGACATTGTGCGTCTGGAGAGGGTCTCCTCCACGGAGGGCGTGATCGAGGGAACAGAGTCGCGCACGTCGCTTCTTTTGCGTCCGCGCGTGGCAAATCTCACGCAGATCGTCGTCACTGTCGCTGCCGCCGCACCCAATCCACACCCGCTCGTTGTCAGTCGCTTTCTTGTACTTGCCGAGCACAGCGGCATAGATCATATCGTGCTCTGCATCAATAAGATTGATCTGGCTGGCGGCAACATGACGGAATTCTGCACGCCGTACGAAGCAGCAGGGTATCCCGTCCTGTTGGTGTCTGCAGTGAATGGGACGGGACTTTCGGCGCTGCAGGAGCGTCTTGGAGGAGAGATCACGGTCTTTGCAGGCCCTTCGGGCGCAGGAAAATCCTCCCTGCTCAATGCAATGGATTCGTCCCTCGCTCTGGCAGTGGGAGCGGTCAGTGAGAAAATCGGACGCGGTCGACATACGACGCGCCGCGCCGAACTCCTTCCCTTTGCGGGTGGCTATGTCGTCGATACGCCGGGCTTTACCCAGCAGGAGCTGACGGGAATCGCGGCGGACGAGCTCGCGGACTGCTTTCCTGAGTTCCTGCATTTCCCGGGCTGCCGCTTCACGCCGTGCAGCCACAGTCATGAGCCGAACTGTGCCGTTAAGGCGGCAGCAGCGGACGGCCGACTTGCGCGTACGCGCTATGATGCTTACATTGCGCTGCTGGATGAAATCAGATCGGTAAGAAGATAGGAGAATACCCATGACAAACGAGCATGAATATGAAGAAGAAATGATGGAGGAAGAGGAACATATCCACGCTGAGCGCCCGACGATTGTTGCGCCGTCCATCCTCTCAGCGGATTTTGCGAATCTCGGGGCAGAGGTGCGCCGCATCGAGGAAGCAGGGGCAGAGTACATCCACATTGACGTGATGGACGGGACGTTTGTGCCGAATATCACGATGGGGGCATGTGTGGTCGAGAGCCTGCGCAAGGTGTCCGAGGCGGTCTTTGACGTGCATCTGATGGTCGAGCAGCCCGAGACGCACATCGAGAGCTTTGCGCGTGCGGGTGCGGACATCATCACCTTCCACGTCGAGGCGACGCGTCACGCGCACCGCGTCATCCAGCAGATCAAGGCGGCGGGCTGCCGTGCGGGCATCGCACTGAATCCCGGCACATCCATCTACACGCTCGAGGAGCTGATCGACGATGTCGACATGGTGCTGCTCATGACAGTGAACCCCGGCTTTGGCGGGCAAAAGTTCATCGAGAACACACTCGGGAAGATCCATGCCCTCTACCATACGATTGAGGGGAATGAACTGAATGTCGACATCGAGGTCGACGGCGGCATCAATGCGGAGACGGCGGAGTCCGTGCGCTCCGCGGGAGCGAATGTGCTCGTCGCCGGATCATATATCTACGGTGCGGCAGATGTATCTGCTGCCATCGCGTCGCTGCGCGGCTGATCGAAAAGGGGAGGACGGTATGGGAGAACGTGCAGTCATTCTGCTCTCGGGGGGGCTTGACAGCTGCACCTGCATGGCGATCGCCCATGCGGCGGGGCAGGAACTCTATCCGATCAGTTTTAACTACCATCAGCGTCACAGTCGTGAGCTGGATGCGGCGAGGAGCATTGCCGCTCACTACCATGCGGCAGAGCATCTCATCATTGAAACGAATATGGACGCCATCGGCGGTTCAGCGCTGACTGACAGTGCCATTGATGTCCCACAGGGCAATGCGGAACGGACCGACATTCCCGTCACATATGTGCCTGCCCGCAACCTCATCTTCCTCAGCTATGCGCTCGGCTATGCGGAGCGCGTTGGTGCCGTACACGTCTACATCGGCGTGAACTCTGTGGACTACTCGGGCTATCCCGACTGCCGCCCGGAATTTATTGCGGCGTTTCAGCGCGCAGCAGATGCGGCGACGGCGGCATCTGCGGAGGACGGACGGCGTATCGTCATCGAGACGCCGCTCCAGCATCTCTCAAAGGGTGAGATCATCCTCCGCGGGGATGAACTCGACGCACCCTACGCACTGACAACGAGCTGTTATCGCGGCGGCACTGTGGCATGCGGTGTCTGCGACAGCTGCATTCTGCGGCTGCGCGGCTTTGCCGAGGCAGGGCTGCATGACCCCATCCCGTATGCTGAGGGGAAGAACTGATGCAGGACGTACAGAGCAGGGAGGACGGGCGCGGCATCGCCATTCAGCGCGTCGGGGTCAAGGACGTGCGCCTTCCCTTTCTCATCAAAAAACAGGCGGGCGGCTATCAGCAGGTGCTGGCAACGATTACCTTCACCGTCTCCCTGCCGATGGAGTTCAAGGGGACGCATATGAGCCGTTTCCTTGAGATCTTGCTTCCGTGGCGCGAGAACCCTCTCGCCGAGGAGGAGATGGATGCGATGCTCACGGAGGCACTCGATCGTCTCCAGGCCGAGGCGGCAGAGGTGCGGCTCGCATTTACCTACTTCCTCGAAAAGAGTGCGCCCGTCAGTGGACGCACTTCTCTCCTCGATGTCGATGCGTCCTTTACGGGACGCAAGCGGCGTGGCATGCCGATGGAGTTTGAGCTGGGACTGTCCATGCCGTTCACCTCGCTCTGCCCGTGCAGCAAGGAGATCTCCTCCTATGGGGCGCACAATCAGCGCTCGCGGGCGCGCGTGCGGCTTCGCTTCCATGAGGGCGTGCCGTGTATCTACATCGAGGATCTGGCATCGCTTCTCGAACAGCAGGGCTCTGCGCCCATCTATCCGCTGCTGAAGCGCGCCGATGAGAAATACGTCACAGAGGAAGCGTACGAGCATCCGAAATTTGTCGAGGATATCCTGCGGGATACAGTCCTTGCTCTGCGGCAGCTGCCGGGGCTTGCGTACTTCTCTCTCGCCTGTGAGAATGAGGAGTCCATCCACAGCCACAATGCCTTTGCGGCACATGAAGAATATTTAAACTAAAGGAATCACGGACAACACAAGGACGCTGAATTATCAGTGCGTCCGCAAGGATTCCTTCCTCAGGGAAAGGGGGAGAGGAGCGAACCATGGGGAAATTCATACGGCGCTTCCTACTCCTTTTTGTTCTTGTTGTCGGTATCTCTGCTGCCGTCATTTACACCACCGTCGATATCAATACTCTGCACAATCTGACGCGTTTTCAGCCATGGTCGCTCGTGCTTGCCCTCTGTGCTATAGCACTTGGCATGTTTTTTGACGGCAGCCGCCTGATGCATCTTGTCCGCATTTCCAACGAGCGCATTACACTGTATCAGGCGGTGCAGGTGATCTTTGGCAATTACTTCCTCGCTTTGCTTACCCCAGGGGCGACAGGGGGCGCTGTGGCGCAGGTCATGTTCCTGCGTCATGCGGGCGTACCGACGGGGAAAGCGGCGGTGCTCGTCATTGTGCGAACCCTGCTGTCAATCTTTTTCCTTGCCCTTTGTATGCCGTTGATCTTCCTCCATGACGAAGGAATCGTTCCGGGAATCTCTAACGATGTGCTGATGGCGATAACCCTTGCCGCATTTCTTGGTATTATTCTCATTGTCATCAGTGCGCGGCGCGGCTATCTCGACTACCTCGTCGTACGTCTTGCACGACGGCTGCGTGAATGCCGCCGGCGCAAGCTATTTGCCCTATACCGCGATACGAAGAGCGCCATCTCACTCCTGCTTGATGCACCGCACCAGATGCTCATTGTATTCATCGAGTCGGGGCTGAACCTCCTGTGTATCTACGCGGTCGTTCCATGTCTGCTCCTTGGCCTCGGCGTTGTCGATGCGGACTGGTATACCGTCATGGGACGCATGATCTTCCTTAATATGCTTCTCTATTTCAGCCCGACACCGGGCGGATCGGGAATTGCCGAGGGCGGCTTTGTCCTCCTCTTTGCCGCTGTCGTCCCCGCGGGAACGGTCGGCATCGTTGCGGTTTGTTGGCGGCTTATTGCTGAGTATCTGCCGTTTCTCATCGGCTTTTATTACACCATTACTGTTTTTGGGCGTGAGTTCTTACGGCGTTACTGAGATTTCTATGGGCGTTGTTATCTTCCCTGCTCAGTGATGCTGCCAAAGCTTGGCTTGATGAGGTGACGAAGCCATTTCTGTCAAGGCAGTACAGTCTGAGCGGTTGGCAGTATTCATTAAGAGGCTCAAAGTGAGAAGCGAAGTCCGCAGCAGAGTTTGACAGCCGCCTTTAGGCGAGCATGGCAGAGTGCGTCAGTGTGTGAAATTCCTATTGGAGGATAACTCTTCCCAGAACTTCATCCCGAGGGAGAACCCATACGTCACATCCGGCGTATGGAATCCCTCGGTTTTTTGTATGGGCGCGGCGGTGAATACGTCATAGGAAAGCGTATCCGTTGCTCCGCGCAGCCCGAGCACAGTGTCTGCGCTCACGTGGCTGTTGTGGACCTCCGTGCCGTACCTGCAGACCGCACCAACATCAAGCCCAAAGTAGAGTTCTGCCTTTTGTTTCGGGTATCGTGTCGAAAGTTCATTTCGGAAATACCATCTGTTTGTGCCCTTAAATTGTTCTTTTGATTTCCTCATTCCCAATATATTTTGCAGTTTGGCGAATTGCTTCCATGTCGTGCATGGAGATAAATCTGCCGACGGAACTATTGTCCGAAGCTCTGACATTTTATGGACGGAGCAAAAATGACAACAAGTTTTTTCGCGGAGAGGGAGATGGTGTGATATAAGTTATATTTGACAAAAATCAAAAAGTCAAATATAATGGTAGAGATCACAATTAGGAGTAAGCAAAAGAAGGTGGTATGATGAGCAACATTGCCGATATGATCGAGTCGTATATTCTGCGCCAGCTCGCCGCCTGTCAGGATGGAAAGGTGGAGCTGCGCCGGACGGACATCGCTGATGAGATTTCGTGTGCGCCGTCACAGATCAGCTATGTGCTCTCTACGCGTTTTACGCAGGATAAGGGCTTTGTGGTGGAGTCGCGGCGCGGGCTTGGTGGTTTTATCCGTATCGTACAGGTGCCGCTGCGTGATCTTGTTTACCGTGATATGATGTCGAAGATCGACGAACATACGGACTGTGATGCAGTGCAGACCATGCTGCGATATTTGATGCAGCACGGCATGATTGAGACTCGTGAGACAGCCCTGATGCTGCAGATGGTGTCCGGGCTGTTCCATGCAGAGTCTCTTGATCCCAAAGAGCGTGTACAGATGCTGAAAACAATGTTTTTGACACTGGAGAAATTTACCTAGTTATTCGATAGATATAGATAAAGGAACTGTCGTCCAGACGGATGAAAAAGGAGCGCACGAATGATTTGTGAGGAATGCGGCCGCAATGAGGCGATTGTACACATTGTGCAGATTGGTCCGGGTGGTCGGAGCGAAAAAAACATCTGTATGAACTGTGCCGCGCGCTATGGTGCGTCGATTCTTCGCGCTCAGCAGGAGAATGTCTCAGCGGAGGATTTTCTCAAGGGTCTCTTTGGCAGCAATCAGCAGGAGAGTACAGAGGAGGATGACGTTCCCAGCATTACCTGTCCCAACTGTGGGATGCGTTTTGCCGATCTTTCGAAGACAGGGCAGATTGGATGTTCCGTCTGTTATGAGACGTTCCAACACGAACTTGCACCGCTGCTGCGGAGGATTCATGGGGCGAGCATTCATCGCGGCAAGATTCCGCGACGCTCCGGCAGTGATATTATGCTGCGTCGGGAGGCAGAGCAGCTGCGCACGGGCCTCAAGGAAGCAGTTGCCAATGAGGAGTACGAGAAGGCGGCAGAGCTGCGCGATCGGATTCGTGCATTGGAGCAGCGTATGGAGGCGAACGGCCATGGCACTTGAGGATCTCCTGCGTGCGGAACAGCTTCCGTGGTTTGGTGCCGCCGGACAGGACAGTGATGTTGTGCTGTCGAGCCGCGTACGTCTTGCGCGCAATTTGGTGCGGCTTCCTTTTCCGGGGCGTGCTGATGATGCACAGCTGGCAGAGATACAACGGATTTTGGATAATGTCCTTGCGGATCTTGGCACGGCATTCGGACAGACCTTTGAGCGCATCGTCATCGATGAACTGTCGGATGTTCAGCGGGAGGTCTTGATCGGGAAGCAGCTCATCAGTGAGAAGTTCACTGCCGGCCAGCCGCACCGCATGGCGTACATCAGTGCGGATATGGGGATTGGCATCCTTGTCAATGAAGATGACCACCTGCATATCCAGGCAATGACGCCGGGGCTTTCTCCTGCACAGACATTTCAGACGGCGGCGCGGGCAGATGATTTCATCGAAGCGCGGCTCGATCTTGCCTTTGATGAGCGGATGGGCTATCTGACAGCTCAGCCGACCAATCTTGGCACGGGATTGCGCGCCTCGGTGATTGTTCATCTTCCGGGGCTCGTCTACACTCGGAATATAGAAAACATCATCCACTCATTTCCCCAGCTCGGGCTTGCTGTCCAGCCGCTTCACGGCGGTGCTGAGGGCGCACATCTCTATAAAATCTCGAACCAGCTGACGCTCGGTTATGCTGAGGCGGAGATTATTGAAAACCTGCGCACGGCGGTCGGGGAGATCGCCGCACATGAACGCCGCGCACGCAAGGCTCTGTCCTACGTCGGCAAGGACAGTGTCGAGGATGGTGTTTGGCGTGCTCTTGGAATTTTGTCTTATGCACGTTCGCTGACGGAGCAGGAAACACTTGACCTGCTCTCGCGTGTGCGTTATGGTATAGATCGAGGGATCATCACCGGCGTATCGGGGGATTGCTATGGTGAGATTGCCGTGGCGGTACATGATGCCTATATCCGTTATATGGCGGGCAATGAAGAGTATACAGCGGGGGAGATCGCCGGCATGCGCGCAGCGCGTGTACGGGCAATTTTAGATAAATATAGAACGCAGGGGTAAGGAGGGGAACAGCTTGAACTACCGTCAATTTTTCACACAGGCGGCGATTAAAGCCGTAGAGTTTTCACAGTATATTGCGCAGCGGCGCGGCAAGGGGTACATCGGTACCGGTCAGCTCCTGCTTGGGATTCTGCACATGCGTGACACGACTGCAGCCGAGGCATTGGATAAGTGCGGTGTAGACTACGACAGTGCGGAGCAGGTGATTCGGGAAGGGGACGGTTTTCAAGATGTCTTGACCCCGGAGGAGACACCCTACTATACGCGGCGCGCCCAACGTGTCATGCAGGGAGCGATTGACACCGCACGTGAGGAACGCTCCTTTGTGACGACAGAGCACATCCTGCTTAGTCTGCTCGCAGAGGGTGAGGGGACAGCCATACAGACGCTGGAAGATCTTAACGTGGACATCGAGGCACTGCAGAATGATGTGCGTGCCCAGATGGAAGATACGGAGGAGGCACCGAAAGAGAGATCAGCACGCCGCAAGACCGGAAAGGACAGTCGTAAAGGGCTGCCTGCCTCACTGAAGAAGTATGGTACCGACCTGACTGCGGCAGCGGGCGGCGGAGAACTTGATCCCGTGATCGGACGCACGGCAGAGATCGACCGCGTGATCCAGATTCTTGCGCGGCGCACGAAGAACAACCCGCTTCTGCTTGGTGAGGCAGGCGTTGGCAAGACGGCCATCGCCGAAGGGCTGGCGCGCCGCATTGCTGCAGGAGAGGTGCCGTTCTTGCTCGAGGATAAGCGCATCGTGACGCTGTCGATGACAGCACTTGTGGCGGGGACAAAGTACCGCGGAGAGTTCGAGGAACGTTTGAAAAATGTGGTGGATGATGTCGTTAAGGCAAAGAACATCATCCTTTTCATCGATGAAATTCATACGCTCATCCGTGCGGGCGGTGCCGAAGGTGCGCTCGATGCGGCGAATATCCTGAAGCCTGCCCTTGCGCGCGGACAGATGCAGATTATCGGTGCAACAACGCTGAGCGAGTATAAGAAGTATTTTGCCAAGGATGGTGCGCTTGCCCGACGTTTCCAGACTGTCACAGTGGATGAGCCGGGCGAGGCGGATGCCGAGCAGATCCTTCTCGGGCTGCGCGGACGCTACGAGGAGTTCCACCATGCACGTATTGAGGATGGTGCCGTCACGGCGGCAGTGCGTCTCTCCCGGCGCTATCTGACGGATCGCTTCCTGCCGGATAAGGCGATTGATCTGATGGATGAGGCAGCATCCCGTGTACGTATGAAGAGCGTCGGGGGAACGGATAAACTGGTTGGACTGCGCCGCGAAATAGCGGGAGTTGTGAAGGACAAGAATACGGCGATCAGTCGACAGGACTATGAGACGGCAGCAAAACTGCGCGACCGTGAGAAGGAGCTGCACGCAAAACTCGAGGCATCCCGCAGGAGCGAAGATACACGTACGGAGATTCGTGTGACGGAGAATGACATTGCTGATGTGGTGGCACAGTGGACAGGAATTCCTGTCCAGCGCATCGCGGCGAAGGAGTCAGATCGGCTTCTTGCTCTTGAGACGCACATTGGACGCCGTGTCATCGGGCAGGATGAAGCAGTACGTGCGGTCGCGCGTGCTGTGCGCCGCGCCCGCGCCGGGGTGAAGGATCCGCGCCGCCCGATTGGTTCGTTCCTCTTTCTTGGTGCGACCGGTGTTGGCAAAACCGAGCTTGCACGGGCCCTCGCTGAGGCGGTATTCGGGACAGAGGAGGCAATCATCCGCTTCGATATGTCTGAGTATATGGAGAAGCATACAACGGCACGCCTCGTCGGTGCGCCTCCGGGCTATGTCGGCTATGAGGAGGGCGGCCAGCTCACGGATGCTGTGCGGCGCAAGCCGTTTTCCATTATTCTCTTTGACGAAGTGGAGAAGGCACATCCGGATGTGTTCCACATGCTGCTGCAGGTGCTTGAGGATGGACGTCTGACAGATGGACAGGGACGTGTCACGGACTTCCGCAATACGATCATCATTATGACCTCGAATGCAGGAGCCGATCACCTGCGCTCGACGCGCGGAACCATCGGTTTTGCTGTCGGACTACAGGCGAGGGCGGATGAAGAACAGGCGAAGAAACGTGTTCTCGAAGAGGTACGGAAGATTTTCCGCCCGGAGTTCCTCAACCGCGTAGACGATATGATCGTATTCAATGCGCTTGGAGAGCCTGAGCTGTCGAAGATCGTGGATATCCTGCTCCGCGATGTAAAGGTACGTCTTGCCGAGCAAAAGATCAATATCGAGGTCAGCCCGTCGGCCAAACGGGTACTCATTGCAAAGGGCGCAGATGTCAAGTTCGGTGCACGTCCGCTGCGGCGAGCCATTCAGAAAAACATTGAGGACGCACTTGCCGAGCATATCCTTGCCCGTGACTTTGCGTCGGGGGACAGCATTTCTGTGCGCAAGCTCGGAGATGGACTGAATTTCGTCAAGAGGGATAAGACACGCAACCGCCGTGCGAAGAACGGGAAAAAGGAGCCTTGCCGTGAGGCATGAAGGGGGCAATGTGCTTGCTCCGCACTCACGACTTGGACGACTGGGTGATTTTTTTCTTAATTTCGGCTGGTCGCTGTACTGGCTTGTGCGCTCTGCGCGGCGGCTGATTCTGTCTCGGTGAATGAAGGGGCTGCTGCATGAAGGTCGACCACCTCGTGCAGCAGCCCTTTCTTGTGTTCCTTTTGATGGAGAGATTATGGCAAAGAAAAAAAAGATGATGTATGTCTGTCAGAACTGCGGATACGACAACACGCGCTGGATGGGCAAATGTCCCAGCTGTGGTGCATGGAATACGATGGCGGAGGAGGTTGTCGTCCCCCCGGCGGAGGAACGACGGGGCGTCGCTTCAGCAGGGGAACCTCCGCAGCCGATCGCAGAGATCCGTGCGGAGGATCTGCCGCGTTTTTCGACCGGATCAGGCGAGCTTGACCGTGTTCTTGGCGGCGGTGTAATCCCTGGCTCCATCGTGCTCATTGTGGGCGATCCTGGCGTCGGTAAGTCGAGCCTTACCCTGCGCGCCTCGGCGGATATTGCGCGGAAAGGACGACGTGTTCTCTATGTGACAGGGGAGGAGAGTGCACGTCAGATCCGAATGCGTGCCGACCGTCTGCAGGCTGTGGCGGATGAGCTGCTCGTTGTCAGTGAGACGAATCTCGATGCGATCTGCGCGCATGCGGAACATGTGAAGCCTGCACTTATTATCATTGATTCCATCCAGACGATGTATCGTCCCGACATTGAGAGCGCGCCAGGCAGTGTCTCACAGGTGCGCGAGTGTGCCATGGAGTTGATGCGTGTCGCGAAGACAGCGGGCATCGCAGTTTTTGTCATTGGCCACGTGACAAAGGAAGGAAGTCTGGCGGGACCACGGGTTCTGGAACATATCGTGGATACCGTACTCTACTTTGAGGGGGAGCGAAACGCTGAGTATCGTGTGCTGCGTGCCGTGAAAAATCGTTTCGGCAGCACGAATGAATTGGGGCTCTTTGAGATGCGGGATGTGGGGCTGGTCGATGTACCCGATGCGTCGAAGCTCTTTCTCTCGGAGCGTGCCCCCGAGAGCGGTTCAATTATCGTTCCGACCGTAGAGGGAACCCGCCCTCTGCTCGTAGAGGTACAGGCATTGGTCGCACCGACGCCCTATCAGCCGCCGCGTCGTACGGCAGACTCTGTGGATGTCAAGCGTATTCAGCTGCTGCTTGCCGTTCTTGAGAAACGCGTACGCCTGCCCATCGGTGCTGCCGATGTCTATGTGAAGGTCGCGGGCGGTATCCGTCTTGATGAGCCTGCGGCCGATCTTGCCCTTTGTGTTGCGATGGCATCGAGTTTTGCGGGGCGTCTGCCGCGCCCGCAGATGGTCGTCTGCGGGGAGGTCGGGCTCTCGGGGGAGGTGCGCGCTGTCTCGCAGGCGGAGCAGCGCATTGCCGAAGCAATGCGGCTCGGCTTTCATGCGGCACTTTTGCCAATGAAGAACTATCGCCAGCTGAAAGGAAAGTTTCCGGAAATGGATTTGCTGGGGGCAGAGACGATTGGCGATGCCCTTAGGTGCGCCATGCCAAAAAACATTTAAGAATTCACGTCTCCTTTTCGATAAAGAAATTGAAGAGGTGATGTGTAGATGAATGCCGGGAATCTTATGGCGGTATCGACCGCGGATGGAACGTCGGCCGGGACGGGTGTGCAGGGTGCACGCAATGTGTCGGCGGCCAGCCGTACGCAGACAGCCTCAGGGAAGAATACGTTCAGCGATACGATGGGCGCACTGCAGAAAAAGGGAATGACTGCCGATGCGACCAAGATCCAGACCAACAATGGTTCCGCTGATGCCGTGCAGGGTAAGCCTGCGGCGGCGCAGAACAACGGGTCTGCGCAGGACGCACAGGATGTGAAGAAAGCAGCGTCAGATTCCACAGAGAAGGGGAAGACTGATGCTTTAAAAGAAATCTCCGCAGAGGACAAGGATGCAGACACAAGTGCGGCTGCTGCTGTACTTGCGTCACTCCTGCAGGTGGATGTGAATGCGGCACTTGTGAACCACACGGGCGCGGAAGAAGAACTTCCCGCGGCATTGTCGGATATTCTCAAGCGCTACGATCTGACGGCGGATCAGCTTAGCGATGATAAGCTGCAGACAACGGTACAGAATCTTCTTCAGCAGATGCCCGAGGCAGGAGAGAAAAGCAAGAATTTCCTTTTGGCGCTTTCAGGGGAACCGCTTGCCTTGGAATCGACAGATTCCGCCCCTGTGCAGACTGCACCTGCTGCAGCGCTTGCGCGTCTCGTTGCACTTGATGCAGCGATGCCGGCACAGCTGCGGGCTGCGCTTCAGGATCAAATGACATCTGTGTCTGAGCCTGTTCCTTCCGTATCATCAGAACAGACGACGCAGAACGTGCAGCCGTCAGCCGTTCCTGCGGTACAGATGACGGCTGCCGCACAGCAGACGCTTGTGCAGGGACAGGGAAAGCGTGCCGCTGATTTAGTCGGGGAGAATCTGACAACGAAGACCGTCGCTGAGCCGGTCAGCCCCCTTGATGTTCTTGCCCAGCGTACGATGCGTCATGACGCCATGCAGCAAAATATGGCAGAAGATGCACAGCAGGAACAACACCCGATGCAGAGTGAAGCACAGACCGATGCGCTGCGCGGCGGTGTGCCCTTTGAGACTGCAGTACGTGCAGCCGAAGCCCCGGCAGTCCAGCCAACACCAGCGCAAGCGATGTCGATGCAGGCTCCTGCGCAGCAGCCTGTGCAGGATGTGCAGGCTCCACCGGCTCCTGAAACTCCGCAGCGCCCACAGACGGATTACGAGATCCCGCGTCAGATTGTGGAGCAGGCACGCCTTCTGCGTACGATGACGGATACACAGATGGTCATTCGATTGAAGCCGGAGCATCTCGGTGAACTGACCCTGCGCGTTGCCGTCGGTGCTGACGGTGCCGTGCAGGCGTCCTTCCACAGTGATAATGCCCACGTGCGCAGCGTGATAGAGAATTCCCTTGTCCAGCTGCGACAGGAACTGAACACGCAGGGGATCAAGGTTGATCGTGTCGGTGTTTATACTGGTCTTGCCGATGGGCAGATGCCGCAAGGGCAGGGCCAGGAAGCATGGCAGCAGCAGAGCAGTCGCGGAGAGGTACATTCCTATGCGAATGGAGATGCCGATGACTATCTCGATGTGGATGCTGCTGAGGGAACTGCGCCGTCAACGACGCAGGAGAGCAGAGAAAATGTTGCCGCGGAAGGCGTAGACTATCGCGTCTGAGCAGGGTGAGGAGGAATTATTGTGGCTAGTACAAATCCTTTGAATACGATCAATGTCGGCGGTGTCGTTCAGAAGGTGTCCGACTATGAGAAGGCACAGAATCAGGCAAAGGCTGCCAGCAAGGACAACAGTGCGCTTGGCAAGGACGCATTCCTGCAGCTGCTTGTAACGCAGATGCGCTACCAGGATCCCCTCAATCCGCAGGATAACGCCGAGTATCTTTCGCAGCTGGCGCAGTTCTCGGCACTTGAGCAGATGACGAACGTTTCCAAGGGGTTGGAGAAGGTCAGCAAGATCGTTGACAACATCGATTCTTCGGTGCTGATCGGTCAGCTTAGTTCGATGATTGGACAGCCAATTCAGTGGATTACAGAGACAAAGGGCAAAGATGGTGCTGTAACGAAGCAGAACTTTGAAGGCAAAGTTATCGGCGTGAGCATCACAGACGGTGCGCCGAGCATTATCGCCGATGTCAATGGACAGTCGCACAAGGTGCAGATCTCCGAAGTGGTGCGTGTCGGTCGGCTAAAAGCAGCTACGGCATAAAAAGTAATGATCAGGGGACAGCATGGAGTCGTAGAGGCGTCATCCTGTCCTTTTCTTCTTGCATGATGAATATCCATCGCTTATAATGGGGGCGCGCAACATCCCAAGGGAATATGGGATGAAGAGAAGGAATGGAGGGATCCATAATGGCTATATCAGCCGTTGGAGGAGGCTTTGGTTCGAGCCTGTTTCAACAATCGAACCGTGAAATTCACCGCATTGGCGGTGAAGCGACACAGGCTAAGATGAACGAGGTCAAGGCGGTCACCGGCGACTCGAAATTTGGCTCCGGCACCAAAGCGGGGACAAGCAAATTTCAGCAGACACAGGATCATGTGATTCGCGTGGCGGAGCAGAGCACCTCGCGCGCAACGCAGCAGTCAGAACGCAATATGGACCCTGCTGCTCTCGGAACGAGTGCATTTCAGCGTTCGAACCGTTCAGCACAACAGATGGGGGCGCAGGCAACACAGGCCAAGATGGATGTGGTCAGATCCGTCATGAGCGACTCGAAGTTCGGTTCGAGTACGAAGGCGGGTACCAGTGAGTTCCAGCAGACACAGCGGACGATCGTGCGGACTGCCGAGCAAGTGTCCTCACGTGCCACACAGCAGACCGCGCAGAATTTGGATCCTGCGATGATCGGAACAAGCCGCTTTCAGCGTGCGCTTCGTGCGGCTCAGCAGAATGGTGCGCAGGCAACGAGTCAGCGCATGGAGCAGGCCAAGGCCGCCTATGCGGTCAGCCCACGTGCTCCTCAGAATGTCGGAAGCAATCTTGATATCAAGGCGTGAGCAAGATGATGGTGGACTGTTGTACGGAATCCTTCACTTCGTATGGCAGTCCTTATTTTTGTCTTGACAAGCTAGAATCCATCTGTTAATATAACATCTGTCGCAGTGATAGCGTGAAGTGAATATGGAGTGGTACTCAAGAGGCTGAAGAGGACGGTTTGCTAAATCGTTAGAGTGGGTAACCGCTGCGAGAGTTCGAATCTCTCCCACTCCGCCATTTTTATACCTGGCCTGCGTCGGGCTTTTTTAGTTTAAGGAGATGCTTTTATGGAGATGCAGGGAACGCCGCCGTCCTTTGTCGAACGATTCTTCAAAGTGCGTGAAAAGGGGTCGACCGTACGTACGGAATTGCTCGCAGGCGTGACGACATTCATTGCAATGGCGTATATTCTGTTTGTTAATCCCAATATTCTTGCAGATGCAGGAATTCCAAAAGAGGCAGCCATCGCTTCAACCATTTGGATCGCTGCACTCGCCTCTTTGGCAATGGGGGTATTTGCCAACTATCCTGTTGCCCTTGCACCTGGCATGGGGCTGAATGCGTTCTTTGCCTATTATGTCTGTGGTGTTCTTGGACTGCACTGGACCGTTGCTCTGGGGGCGGTGTTCTTTTCAGGGGTTCTTTTCCTCATTCTGACGGTCGGCGGCATTCGTCAGGCGATCATCAATGCGGTGCCGCGTGATCTGAAGCTTGCCATTAGTGTCGGCATCGGACTTTTTATTGCCTTCATCGGTTTGAAGGGGACGGGGCTGATTGTGGAGAATTCCGCGACGTATGTCTCTCTGGGGCACGTGACCGCCCCGACGACACTTCTTTCGCTCTTTGGACTCCTTTTTACGGCGGCGCTTATGGCACGTAATGTCCATGGATCGATCCTTATCGGCATCTTTGTAACGACACTCCTTGCGATGGCACTTGGCATGACGCCGGCACCGCAGGGGATTACGGATGTGGTGAGCACCTCGCTCCCCCATATGGGGGAGACGTTCGGTCAGCTCGATCTGGTGGGCGCATGGCACTACGGTCTCATCTCGATCATCTTTACGTTCACCGTGGTAGAGTTGTTCGATAATATGGGGACACTGATTGGTCTGACAACAAAGGCGAAAATGATTCGTCCTGATGGGCATATCGAAAATATTGACAAGGCGCTGACAACGGATGCTGTCGGCACGATGGTTTCTGCTGTGTTTGGAACATCGACGGTCACATCCTACATTGAGAGTGCTGCCGGAATTACTGCCGGCGGGCGAACGGGATTGACGGCTGTGGCGGCAGGTGTGCTTTTCCTTGCTGCGCTGCTCTTTACCCCGCTGATCGGCTTGGTGCCGGCGTTTGCGACAGCACCTGCCCTCATTCTTGTCGGCGCACTGCTTATGTCCGAGGTTGGGAAAATCGATTTTTCCGACTTCACGAATGCACTGCCTGCGTTTCTCACAATTATTATGATGCCGCTTACGTCGAGTATTGCCAACGGCTTTGCGTTCGGATTTATCAGCTATACCATCATGAAACTCTTTGCCGGACAGTATAAGAAGGTCAGTTGGATTATGTATCTCGTTTCAATCGCATTCCTTATCAATCTGGCGCTGCGTTCGTGATCTGTCAGAAGGAGGCAGCTGTGCGTATGAGGTACCGACTTTCACTTTTCGTGAGTCTGCTTCTTTTGACTTCCGTCTTTCTTGGCGGCTGTACGGGAGCCTTTCGCGGTGCCCCGGCAGAGCGATCGGCGCAGCAGGGCTCAATTACCGTTAAGATGCTTGATGTCGGTCAGGGGGATGCCATCCTCATTCAGACCGAGACGCAGAATGTCCTCATTGACACGGGCGATCTGGACGAACGGGATAAGCTTCATGCCGAACTGGACAAGGCCGGGGTCAAAAAAATCGATGCGGTGATCCTGACCCATCCCCATGCCGATCACATCGGCGGGATGGAGATGCTGATCGATACGTATCCCATCGGCATGGTCTATGACAATGGGATGCCGTCAACGTCGCGCGTCTACATTGGCTATATGAAACAACTGAAGGCGAAGGGGACTGCACGCAAGGGACTCTGTACGGGAGATCGAGTGGATCTCGGCGGCGGAGCGGTATTTGAGGTGCTCGCTCCATCGGCATCGCTTGTTCAGCAGGGCAGTGTCAAGGGCTATAAGCACGATCCGAACAACGAGTCCGTCGTCGGACGTCTTGTCTTTGGCGATTTCTCCATGATGTTTACGGGTGATGCAGAAAAGAAAGAGGAGCAGGACGTCCTTGCCGGCGGGCAGGGAGAGGTGCAGAGCACCGTCCTCAAGGCAGGGCATCATGGCAGTAAGACCTCCTCCTCGGCAGATTTCCTGCGTGCCGTCCGTCCTGCGGCGGTACTCATTTCCTGCGGTGTGAACAACGACTATGGTCACCCGCATAAGGAAACGATGAAAAAGTACCATGCTATGAATCTGGATATCTATGTGACGGCGGAGAATGGCACCATTACACTCACGAGCGATGGCAAGGACTACCATATCACGCCGGAGAGAGGAGAGAAACAATGATTTCTGCGTATCTGGATCGGTTCGAAGGAGATCTTGCCGTGCTTCTCCTCGGAGATTCCATGGTCAAGGTGAATTTTCCGCGTGCGTTCCTGCCGAATGATGCGGCAGAGGGCGACTATCTGAAGCTGGCGATAGAGCGTGACGCGGCAGCAACGGATGCCGCTGAGGATGAGGCACTGGAGCTGCTGAAAGGCTGAATGGGGGGCGAGATTGGCATTGACGATCGATAACAGGGGTCATCTGTGGATGCGACCGCTGCTTGCCGCAGCGGTTTTTGTCTGCCTGCTGTTTCTCCTCGGTGGAATGGGAGAGGCGCGAAGCGGCGGCACACATCGCGTTACGGGCATTGAAAGCCATGCGGTGGAGGTGGACGGACGCGCAGCCCAGCGCATTGAAATCACCGTAAAGAAGGCGGGACTGCACTACGCTCCATCGGAGCGGTATCATGCGGACAATCAGCTGCTGGTCGAGCTGGAGGACGCTGCGTTGGATGAGCATCTTCCGCATGAGATCGCCTTGGATGGAGCGGTGCTGCAGCGGCTTGTCGTTATTCCGCGCGAGAATCATCGTGCGGCACTGCGAATCTATGCAGGGCATGATCTCCGCGGTGCGGATGCCTATCGTATGTATACCGTACCAGGTGAAGGCCGCGCCAAAAATACGGAACGCCTTGTCATCGACATCTTTGCGGATGTCGATGACAAGCTCAGCAGAGCGGTCATGGGGCATACGGTAGTCATTGATCCCGGACATGGCGGCAGTGATTCAGGGGCAATCGGTCCTTCAGGCGTATGTGAAAAGGATGTGGCACTTGCCGTTGCAGCGTGTACAAAGGAGCTTTTGACCAAGGCTGGTGCACACGTTATTATGACACGAACCGACGATGTTGATGTCGCCTATGCGGGCAGTTCGGCATCACGTGAGCTGCAGGCACGCGTAGATGTGGGAGCGGCTCATGAGGAGGCGGAGCTTTTCCTTTCGGTGCACTGCAATTCGTTTTCCAATCCAGATGCCAACGGGATGGAGACCTACTACTATCCGAAGACAGATGAGGATGAGCGATTTGCTGTGCTGCTGAATGAGGAACTCGCGGCGGCCGGCGGCCTCTATAACCGTGGGGTAAAGGATGCGCGGTTCTATGTCCTGCGGCACTCCGCGATACCTGCTTCCCTCGTGGAGCTTGGTTTCATTTCGAATCCGGAGGAGGAGAAACTGCTGGCGGATGCTGCCTATCAGGAGACGCTGGCACAGGCACTCTTTCGTGCAGTTGCGCGCTATTTTGAGTAATGGGGAGAGAATCTGAAATGTTTATGTGCTCGAAACTTATCATACGGATGCTTGGCATGCTTTTGTGTATTGTTCTCCTTCTTGCTGCCGGCTGTGCGGATGAGAAGAAGTCTGCTCCGCCGACCGCTGAGCCGCAGACGGCACAGACTGCCAGTACAGAGAATCATCCTGTCAATGACACCAAGGAAATGAAGGTTCGTGTCTACTTCCCGAAAAATGACGGCATGGGGCTCGCTGCAGTCAGCCGTACGGTGAAGATCGACAAGGAGGATAAGTATACGGCTGCCTTGAAGTCACTGCTCACAGGGACGACGGAGAAGGGGCAGACGAATATTATCCCGAAGCAAACAAAGCTGCGCAGTGTCACGGTAAACAACGGCACGGCTGTGGCAGATTTCTCTAAGGAAATGCAGACAAATTTCAATGGCGGATCGACGGGAGAGGAGATGCTTATTGGCTCGATTGTCAATACACTTACGGATTTCCCGGAGGTAACGAAGGTGCGTATTCGGATCGAAGGGAGAGATGTAGAGACTCTTTCAGGACACATGGATCTCTCCGACCCACTCCCGCGTATGACGGAGCTGCTGAAATAGCTGTGCTTGTCATTTTTGGCGTTTTGTGATAGGATACAAGTACAATGGCGGAGGATGCTCTCTTTGCATGCCCGCAGATCGGAGGGTGCAGCGCGCTCTCAAAGGAAAAAGCAGGAGGTTGTTTCATACAATGAAGGTTACGGCAGAGCATGGTGAGAACCGCGAGGTCACGCTGACGATTGAAGTGGAGCAGGAAAAGCTGGAGAATGCAACGGACGGTGCGGCCAAGCGTATCGCAGGACGTGTGAATATTCCGGGATTCCGTAAGGGAAAGGCCCCCCGCAAGATCGTCGAGAATTTTGTCGGGAAGGAAGCCATCCTTCAGGAGGCATTTGAGGCTGTTGCCCAGAAGGCGTTTGATGAGGCACTGAAGGAGCAGGATATGGAGCCTGTGACGCGCCCTGAGATCGACATTGTAACGCTTGAAGAGGGCAGGAATGTCGTGTTTACGGCGAAGTTTACCCAGCGCCCCGAGGTTACGCTTGGCGAATATAAGGGACTCAAGGTTGAAAAGACTGAGGCATCGGTTTCTGAGGAAGACATTGATCGTCAGATTGAGGGAATGCGCCAGCATCAGGGCACACTCATCGATGCCCCCGCAGATGCCGCTGTCAAAAAGGACGACTTCATCACGCTCGATTTCGATGGCTTTGTAGACGGTGTGCCGTTCGAGGGCGGCAAGGGCGAAGACTACCCGCTCCAGATCGGTTCAGGTTCCTTTATCCCGGGGTTTGAGGATCAGCTCATCGGTGCGAAGGTCGGTGAGGAGCGTGAGGTGAATGTTACATTCCCTGAGGACTATCATGCGGAGAATCTCAAGGGAAAAGCGGCACTTTTCAAGTGTACAGTGCGCAGCATCAAGTCGCGTGAGCTGCCCGAGGTGAATGATGAGTTCGCCAAGAAGGCGAGCAAGTTCGATACGCTGGCGGAGCTGCGTGAGGACATCCGCAAGAACCTTCAGGAAAGTGCGGCGCGTCGGGCGGAGAATGAGCGCCGCACGAAGGCGATTGACATGGCAACGGACAACTGCACGATGGAGATCCCGCCGGTGATGGTTGAGAACCGCATCACGGCGATGATTCAGGAGATGGCGATGCGCCTTGAGCAGCAGGGGATGAGCCTCGAGCAGTATCTTCAGTACGCAGGTCTTGATATGGCGCGCATCCGTGATGAGTACCGCGAGACAGCAGAGAAGAATGTGCGCACTGACCTCATGCTCGAGGAGGTGGCAAAGGCAGAGGATATCAAGGTCGATGGAAGGGATCTTGATCAGGAAGTCTATGCCATGGCGCTTTCCTATGGCGCAACACCGAAGCAGGTTCAGAAGATCATCAAGGAACAGGGGCGCGTCAGTGATCTTGCTGCGACGGTTCTGCGCAAGAAAACGGCGCAGTTTATCGTGGATAATATCACGGAGTAAGAAAGCTCCTGCGGGGAGGAACATATGAGTTACTATGTACCGATGGTGGTGGAGAACTCCGGACGCGGGGAGCGTGCCTATGACATATACTCCCGCCTGCTGAAGGAGCGTATCATCTTCCTTGGTGGTCCGATTGATGACAGCGTTGCCAACGTCATTGTTGCGCAGATGCTCTTTTTGGAGTCAGAGGATCCCGATAAGGATATCCACCTTTACATCAACAGCCCCGGCGGTGTTGTCACGGCAGGACTGGCGATCTATGATACCATGCAGTATATCAAGCCGGATGTCTCCACGATCTGTGTTGGACAGGCGGCGAGCATGGGCTCGATTCTCTTGACGGCGGGTGCAAAGGGAAAACGCTATGCCCTCCCGCATGCCCGTATTATGATCCATCAGCCGCTTGGAGGAGCACAGGGACAGTCGACGGACATTCAGATCCAGGCGAAGGAGATCCTGCGTCTGCGTGAAGTCGGCAATGAGATCCTGGCACGTCATACAGGGCAGGATACTGCAAAGATCAACATTGATACGGAACGCGACAACTTCATGTCGGCGGAGGAGGCAAAAGAATACGGCCTCATTGATGAGGTTGTCCTCCGACCAAAGGATACATCTGCTGACAGCAAGGCCTGAGGGGGTGTCATGCGATGAAATTTGGTGCGGATGATAAGGGACAGCTCAAATGCTCGTTTTGCGGAAAGACACAGGAGCAGGTGCGCAAGCTTGTCGCGGGGCCGGGGGTCTATATATGCGACGAGTGCATTGAACTCTGCAATGAGATCATCGCAGAGGAATTTGGCGACGAAGTTGATGTCGGTCTGAAAGAAATTCCGAAGCCAAAGGAGATTCGGCATATCCTCGATCAATATGTGATCGGACAGGATGAAGCAAAGAAATCATTGTCGGTCGCGGTCTATAATCATTATAAGCGGATTCATGCAGGACAAGGGAAAAATGAGGACGTGGAACTGCGTAAGTCGAATGTTCTCATGATTGGCCCCACAGGCAGCGGGAAGACACTCCTCGCCCAGACGCTGGCCCGGATTCTGAATGTCCCGTTTGCTATTGCAGATGCTACATCCCTCACCGAAGCTGGATATGTTGGTGAGGATGTTGAGAATATCCTGCTGAAGCTGATACAAGCAGCAGACTACGACATCGAAAAAGCACAGCGCGGTATCATCTACATTGATGAAATCGATAAGATTGCGCGAAAATCGGAAAATCCATCGATTACACGGGATGTTTCCGGCGAGGGCGTTCAGCAGGCGCTTCTCAAGATCCTCGAGGGGACGACGGCATCGGTACCGCCGCAGGGGGGGCGAAAGCATCCCCAGCAGGAACTGCTGCAGATTGATACGACGAATATTCTTTTCATTTGCGGCGGATCATTTGATGGCCTTGAGGAGATCATCGAGTCTCGTCTTGGCAAGAAGCAGATGGGATTCGGGGCAGAGGTGCGCTCAAGGAGGCGCGTCAAAATTGGTGCGTCACTCAGCAAAATCATTCCAGAAGATTTGATGAAAAACGGGCTGATTCCCGAGTTCATTGGACGTCTTCCTGTGGTTGTTACACTGAACTCACTCGATGAGGATGCCCTTGTCCGCATCCTGACGGAACCGAAGAATGCGCTTATTAAGCAGTTTCAGAAGCTCCTTGAATTGGACGGCGTACGTCTCACCTTTGAGGATGAGGCACTGCACCTTATCGCGAAGGAAGCACTTACGCATAAGACGGGGGCGCGCGGACTGCGTTCCATCGTTGAGAACATCATGCGGAATGTTATGTATGAAGTGCCGTCAATTCACGGTGTGACAGCATGTCAGGTCACAAAGGATGTTATCATCAACCATAGTGACCCCATCTTGACCATTGATGGTACAGGAGCACAGAAAATGGCGGCTGCAAATTAGCATCATATTTTTGGAAGGAGCCTGCATTGCGGTGCTCCTTTGTTTTTTATCAGTGAGACCATAGACGGAAGGAACGACCATGTCTGAGAAACAAATACTGCCGCTGCTCCCCCTGCGTGGGCTGGTGGTCTATCCGCATATGATGGTTAACCTGGATGTGGGACGTGATCGCTCTGTTGCGGCGATTGAGGCGGCTATTGCGGGTGACAGCCGCATTCTTGTCGTCTCACAGAAGGAACCGGAGCTTGACGAACCAACTGCTGCAGATCTTTATGATGTCGGCACAGTTGCCGAAATTCGTCAGTTTCTGCGGATGCCGGAAGGTGTCTTGCGGATTCTGGTTGATGGACAGCAGCGTGCAGAGATCCTCTCCGTTCGTGAGGGTGAGACCTATGCGGAGGCGGAGGTCAATGTGGTTGAGGAGGAGAACCCGGATGTACCGCAGACAAAAGATATGGAGGCACTTGTTCACGGTGTGACAAGTAAATTTGAGGAATGGGTGAAGCTCTCTCACAAGATTCCCTCCGAGGCACTTGTTTCGATCTCCATTATAGAAGATATGGGACGGCTCGCGGATATCATTGCCAGTCATCTGAGCCTGAAACATGAGGTGCGGCAGGATATCCTTGCCACCATTGATGTGCGCGCACGTCTGCATCGCCTCTATAAGGTACTCGTCTATGAGCTGGATATCATGGGGATCGAGCAGAAGATCAACCGTCGTGTCCGTAAGCAGATGGATAAGGTTCAGCGTGATTTTTATCTGCGTGAGCAGATAAAGGCAATCCATAAGGAACTCGGCGACGATGTGGATAAGTCCGCTGATGTGGACCGTTATCGTACAGCTCTCGCGGAGGGGGCGTTTCCCGATGCCGTACGCGAGACCATCGAGCGTGAGATTCACCGTCTCGACGTCAGCCCTGCGATGAGTGCCGAGGTCGGTGTGATCCGCAGTTATCTGGACTGCCTGATCGCGCTGCCGTGGATGCACACAACCAAAGAGACGGTCGATATGACCGCAGCACGCGCTGTGCTCGAACGAGATCACTACGGACTCGAAAAGATCAAGGAGCGCATCCTCGACTACCTTGCTGTGCGTCAGCTGGCACCGGAGCAGAATGCCCCCATCCTCTGCTTCGTCGGTGCGCCCGGTGTCGGCAAGACGTCGCTCGGAGCATCGATTGCCCGTGCGATGGGGAGGGAGTTCATCCGCATCTCACTCGGCGGCATCCGTGATGAGGCGGAGATTCGCGGGCATCGCCGTACCTATGTTGGCGCGATGCCGGGCCGCATCATCGAGGGGATTCGCCGTGCGGGAACGAAGAACCCCGTCTTTCTCCTGGATGAGGTGGACAAGATCGCCATGGACTTTCATGGTGATCCCTCCGCCGCCCTGCTGGAGGTCCTTGACCCTGCACAGAACTGCACGTTCAGCGATCACTTCGTGGAGCTGCCGTTTGACCTCTCACAGGTGTTCTGGATCGTCACGGCAAATCATCCCGCACGTATTCCCGCACCGCTGCGTGACCGTATGGAGATCCTGAATCTCTCGAGTTATACGGAGATGGAGAAGGTCGAGATCGCACGGCAGCATCTCCTGCCGCGCCAGCGCATTCAGAACGGGTTGAAGGCAAAGGACATCCGCATCAGTGCGGGCGTCTATCCTGCGCTCATCCGCTCCTATACGCGCGAGGCGGGGGTGCGTGAGCTGGAGCGCGTTGTGGGGCAGCTTTGCCGCAAGACGGCGCGGCGCATCGTCGAAGGGGAGACACCGCCCATCGCTGTGACGAAGGCGAACCTTACGGAGTTCATGGAACGCCCGAAGTACCATGCGGCGCGGCAGGAGAAAAAACCGCTCGTCGGCGTCGTCACGGGGCTCGCGTGGACGGAGGTCGGCGGCGACGTGCTGCGGACGGAGGTCAACATTCTGCGCGGGAAGGGAAAACTTATCCTCACGGGGCAGCTTGGCGACGTGATGCAGGAGTCGGCACAGGCGGCGCTCTCCTATGTGCGCAGCCGTGCGGATGCACTCCATCTGGCGGAGAACTTCTACGAGACGGACGACATACACATCCATCTGCCCGAGGGAGCGATTCCGAAGGACGGCCCCTCGGCCGGCATCACCATGGCAACGGCGATGATTTCTGCGCTCACGGGGCGCAAGGTGCGCTCCGATGTTGCCATGACGGGGGAGATCACGCTGCGCGGGAATGTCCTGCCGATCGGCGGGCTGAAGGAGAAGACGCTCGCTGCCTATCGCGAGGGGGTGCATACCATCGTCCTTCCGCAGGAGAACGAACGCGATATTGAGGATATTCCCGATGCGGTGCGCGCGTCGCTCGAGTTTGTGCCTGTAGCGCACATGGACGAGGTGCTGAAGGTCGCTCTGTATAATTAGGGAAGCCAGGAGGTGCAGTATGTCCGAGCCAGTTGTCATTACAAAGGCTGCCTATCTTGCCTCTGCGGTACGGCGCGATCAATACCCCGAGGAACAGTGCCCTGCAGCCGCATTCATCGGACGCTCCAATGTCGGGAAGTCGTCCCTCATCAACTCCCTGACACGCATTCGTCAGCTTGCCCATGTATCGGGGAAACCGGGGAAGACACAGACGATCAACTTCTATGAGCTGCTGATGCGCATCGACGGAGGAGAAGAACGCCATCCCGTACATCTGGTCGATCTGCCGGGTTATGGTTATGCCAAGGCGGCGCGTGAGAGCCGAAAGACATGGGCGAAGTTTATTGAGGAGTACTTCCTCCATGCAGAGAATCTGCACTTTGTCGCTCTCCTGCTCGATATCCGTCATGCGCCCATGACCTCTGACTGCAAAATGTTTGACTGGCTTGCAGCGCATGATATACCCGTGCTGGTTATCGCCACGAAGGCGGATAAGCTTGGGCGTACGGCGCGGCAAAAACAGCTGTCGCTGATGCGCAGGACACTCGGCGTCCCCGATCTTTCGATTCTGCCGTACTCCGTGCCTAAAAATGAAGGGCGCACGGAACTCCTTGACGTGATGAAGGAATATCTGTTAGAATAGGCACACAGAGAAGTGAATCGCATTCATCTTTTTGTTCCTGTGTCCTATGATATGATTGTCCATGAGCAAGACGATCCGACCCTGGTGCATGAAGATGGTGCACTGTGTATGGGAGAGTTTTCAATGGCAGAACTGACAGAATTTGACAAGCGGCTGCTGAACCTCCTGCAGGGCAACCTGCCGGTGTGTTCGCGGCCGTTTGCGTGTCTCGGCGAGATGCTGGAGACAACGGAGGAGCATGTGCTTGAGCGGCTGGACACCCTGAAGGCGGACGGTTTTTTGCGGCGCATTGGGACATTTTTCAACTCGGAACGGCTTGGCTATCAGGGGACGCTGATCGCGCTGTGCGTGACGCCCAATCAGCTTCCGTCCGTTGCCCAGGCAATTAATCGCTATACGGGCGTGACACACAACTACGAGCGCGAGGGCAGGTATAACCTATGGTTTACCCTGATGACACCGTCGCAGGCGATGGAGGCGAAGATCATCAGGGAGATCGAGGCACTGCCCGGGGTGGAGCGTCTGATGAGCCTGAAAGCGAATAAGAAATATAAGATTAACGTGCAGTTTAAGCTGAACTGATGCAGGAAGGAAGGCATATCTATGAGCGAAGCAATCGAAATCGATGCCCTCGACCGCACGATCATCCGTCTCCTGCAGGGCCAATTTCCGATTGCTGCTGAGCCGTACAAGGCGCTCGCAGCGGAAATCGGCATCAGCGAGGAGGAGTTTCTGCAGCGCGTGGAGCGTATGATTGCGGAAAAGAAGATTCGCAAGATGGGGGCGGTTCTTCGTCACCGTGAGGTTGGCTTTACGTCCAACTGCCTCTGCGTCTGGAATGTCCCCGACGCACGCGTGGACGAGGTGGCGCGGCGGATGGCGCAGCACGAGCGCGTCTCCCACTGCTATGACCGCAGCCGTACGGCGGATTGGCCCTATAACGTCTACACGATGATCCATGGCTTCAGCAGAGAAGAGTGTGAGAAGATCGCCGGAGAACTCGCGGCCGCAACGAATATCGAAGATCGTGTGATGCTCTACACCAAGAAAGAGTGGAAGAAGACGTCGATGCAGTACTTTATGGAAGAGTGATATTGACAGAAAAACCCTCGAAGGCTTCCATCGTGAGCCTTCGGGGGTTTCTATTTACTTAGGGAAGCACTGATAAATTCAGCACCGCCATCTTAGCGCATCTTTTTTGCCCGCTTTTTGTCGGCAAATCCTCCACATAGCTTTGGCTATGCGTCCGGTTTGCCTCCTCAATCGGACGAAAAAATCTACGCCAATCTGAGGGGCTATTTTATCAGCGATTCCCTAGAGTGCGAGCACTTGATCGTGGAGTGTCTTGAGCTGTTCCTCGGACGGAACGTAGAGGATACGTACCTTGTCCATGGCAATCTCGCAGCCGCCCGCCTTCAGCTCGTCCTCGATCTGCTGGATGCTCTGCCCGCCCCAGCCATAGGAGCCAAAGGCGAATGCCTTGCGTCCTTTCGGTGTGAGCCCCCGCATGTAGCAGAGGAAGCCGCCGATGGTCGGGAGCATTGTGTTGTTGAGCGTCGGTGAACCGACGGCGAGATAGCGGCTCGTAAGGATATCCGTCATGATGTCTGCATGGGTGTTCTTCTTGATGTCGTAGTAGCCGACGGAGTAACCCTTGTCGATGAACGCCTCGGCAATCGTATGTGCCATCGCTTCGGTGGAGTGCCACATGCTGTCGAAGACGATGACGGCGCGCTCCTCTGTTTCGCCGCTCGACCACTGCTTGTAGCGCTCGATGATCTCAGGGATGTGGGAACGCCAGATGATGCCGTGCCCTGTGGCGATCATCTCCATGTCGAGCCCGTGCAGTGCCTTGAGTGCTGCCTTTGCCTGTGCCCCATAAGGAAAGAGAATGTTGGCGTAGTATTTTTTTGCTTCCTCACAGACAACAGCGATGTCGTTTTCGTCATCAAACCGTTTTCCAGATGCCAGATGCTGACCGAATGCATCGTTCGAGAAGAGGATTTTTTCTTCCGGGCAGTAGGTGACCATGCTGTCCGGCCAATGAAGCATCGGTGTCGGGATGAATTTCAGTGTACGTCTGCCGAGTGAAATGCTGTCGCCTGCCTTCACGGTTTCGTAAGGGAGATCTCCGTAGTAGGCACGCAGTCCTTTCAGTCCATTCGGGGCACTCGTGATAATCTTTGCATGCGGTGCGAGTGACGAGATGAGAGATACACCGTGGGAGTGATCCGGCTCTACATGGTTCGAGATGATGCAGTCGATTTTCGATGGGTCGATGACAGAGGAGATGCGTGCGAGCAGTTCATCTTCAAAGCCCTGTTTGACGGTGTCGATTAGCGTGACCTTATCATCAAGAATAAGGTAAGCGTTGTATGATGAACCACGCTGCGTATCATATCCATGGAAACTGCGCATGGACCAGTCGATGGCACCGACCCAGTAAATGTTGTCGCGAAGTTTGACGGCGTTCATGAAAGACGCTCCTTTCATATATAGGTTTATCTGGATTGTTTATAGAATAAATCTATAAATAGTATTTATACTCACAGGGTTATTCTAGACTAGTTCCGAATATTTTGCAACAAAAATTTATGCGGCTTTTCCGCTCTATTACCCGTGTGACAGGCACTTTCTTGACAGATGATTCAGCCTGCGGTATAATAAATACGACGAAAGCCATGAATAAATAGGATGAAATGACTAGAAAAGAAAGGACTTTCGCACGTGGAAAAAATTCTGGTCTTTGACACTGAGACAACTGGCTTTCGCAGTGATGATGAAGTGCTGACACTTGCTGTCGTGAATGGTACAGGCGAGACAATGGTGGACAGCATGTATGCTCCCGTGCGTAAGGCGGAATGGCCGGATGCAGAGCGGATCAACCACATATCGCCGGCGATGGTTGCAGACTGTGATCCCATTCTCACGCATCGTGAGGAGCTGGAGTGCCTCTTCAACGCGCCGGATACCCTTCTCGTTGGTTATAACATTGAGTTTGACATTCGCCTTTTGGCTCAGTCGGGGATTCGTATCACGAATGCGAATCGTCATGATGTGATGCTTGCGTTTTCAGCATTCCGCAAAGTTCCGGATGCACGGCGCGGCGGGTATCGTTGGTGGAAACTGACAGAATGTGCGGAATACTATCGCTACGATTGGGGAACGACTGTAGCACACGGTGCGCTTGCAGATACACTGGCAACGCTCTTTTGTTACCGGAAGATGAGTGAGCCGGTCTATGAGGAGCAGAGTTTATTTGACTGAACCCTTTGCAAGGAATGAAAGGGAAGGTAGTTATTATGGCTGTGAAAAAGGATCAACAACAAGAAAAAACGCCGGCTCAACTCATGCGCGAGCGTAAACGAAAAGCTTTTGAGGAGCGCCTTCAGCGTGTACGTAAGATGCGCAGCTCCTATCAGCGCAAGATTATCGTCGGTATTGTGGTTGCCTTTATTCTCCTTATCATAGCCTGTGCCTTGCTTCCTTCGGGTGACCAGGGCTATGACGGCAAATGGAATAAGGATATCAATGCGGGGCAGTCAGGTATTTTAAAAGGGTTGCGGAACAGTTTTAAATAGGTCTTGCTATTTTTTCAAAACTGCGTATTCTTATAGGAGGTACGCGGTTTTTTTGTTGGAGGGGTTGTTTGCATGAAATTTCAAGAGGTTATCCTCACACTGCAGGAGTTCTGGTCCGGGCAGGGCTGTATCCTCGCCCAGCCCTATGACGTAGAAAAGGGTGCAGGGACGATGAGCCCGTGGACGTTCCTGCGCGTTCTGGGGCCAGAGCCGTGGAATGTCGCCTACGTGGAGCCCTCCCGCCGCCCGGCGGACGGACGCTATGGAGACAACCCGAATCGTCTCTATCAGCATCATCAGTTCCAGGTGATTATGAAGCCGTCGCCGGACAACATCCAGGAACTTTACCTTGAGAGCCTTGCCCGCCTCGGCATTCACGCCGAGGAGCATGACATCCGTTTTGTCGAGGACAATTGGGAGTCGCCGACGCTGGGCGCGTGGGGGCTTGGCTGGGAGGTCTGGCTGGACGGGATGGAGATTACGCAGTTCACATATTTCCAGCAGGTCGGCGGTCAGGATGTAAAGCCCGTCTCCGTGGAGATCACCTATGGGCTTGAGCGCCTTGCCATGTATATTCAGGGCGTAGAGAACGTCTATGACATCGCGTGGACGGATGATGTGACCTATGGCGATGTGTTCCATCAGAATGAGTTTGAGCAGTCCTCGTATGCGTTTGATCTCTCGGATGAGAAGCTGCTCTTTGATCTGTTCGACAAGTACGAGGCGGAGGCAGTGCGCGTTATCGAGGCAGGCTATGTGCATCCGGCGCATGACTACGTGCTGAAATGCTCGCATACGTTCAATCTGCTCGACGCACGCGGGGCGATCAGCGTCTCCCAGCGGACAGCATTCATCGGGCGTGTGCGCAAACTCGCGCGTCTCTGTGCCGAGGCGTATCTCGCACAGCGGGAGGAACTGGGGTATCCGCTGCTGAAAAAGGAGGGAAAGGCATGAAGAGAGATCTGCTTCTCGAGATCGGGACGGAGGAGATTCCGGCGCATGTGATGCCGCACCTCCTGGAGGATTTGGCGCAGTTGGCGGAGACGATGCTGAAGGAGCACCGCCTTTCCTGCGAGAAGGTACGCACGCTCGGCACGCCGCGCCGTGCCGCCCTCATTGTGACAGGGCTTGCGGAGCGACAGGAAGATGTCAATACGGAGACGCGCGGTCCATCCGTCGCCATTGCCTTTGATTCGGACGGAAATCCGACGAAGGCGGGCGCGGGGTTTGCGCGCGGACAGGGCGTCGATCCGTCTGCTCTGATTCAGCGGGACGGCTATGTCTATGCCTCCGTGCATGAGAGCGGTGCAGCGACGGCCGAGCTTCTGACCTCGCTCCTGCCTGACCTTGTGCGTGCGATTCCCCTGCCGAACAGCATGCGGTGGGGCGATCTGGACTTCCGCTTCATCCGCCCGATTCGCTGGTTCGTGGCACTCTACGGGACGGAGATCGTGCCCTTTGCCCTTGCCGGGGTGACGAGCGGGAATCACTCGCGCGGGCATCGGACGCTCGCCCCTGCGGACTTTGTGATCACGTCGGCGGCGGACTACGAGGCGGCGTGCGAGAAGGCGTATATCATCGTCGATCCCGAGCGGCGGCGCGCCATGATCTGTGAGCAGATCGCAGAGACGGCAAAGGCCTGCGGCGGTACGGCGGAGATCACGCCCGACCTCCTCGAAGAGGTGCTTTATCTCGTGGAGTATCCGACCGCACTCAGCGGCTCGTTCGAGGAAAAGTATCTGGCGCTCCCCGCCGAGGCGGTGATTACGCCGATGCGCGACCACCAGCGCTACTTCCCGGTCAAGGCGGCGGACGGAAGTCTCCTGCCCGTCTTTATCACCGTGCGCAACGGCGGCAAGGAGCATCTCGATATCGTGGCACACGGCAACGAGCGCGTCCTGCGTGCGCGTCTTGCCGATGCGCAGTTCTTCTTTGATGAGGATCGCAGGAAATCCCTTGCTGAGCACCGCGAGAAGCTGAAAACGGTCGTGTTTCAGCAGGGGCTCGGCTCGATGTACGAAAAAACAGAGCGCCTCATGGCACTCACGACGGCGATTGTTGAGGAGATGGCGGAGGGGGATGCGGCCGATGCCGTCCTCGCTGGTGCACAGCGTGCCGCCGAACTCTCGAAAGCCGATCTCGTGACGGGCATGGTGACGGAGTTCACGGAGCTGCAGGGCATCATGGGACGTGAGTATGCTCTGCTTGACGGTGAGGATCCTGCCGTTGCACATGCCATCGACGAGCAGTATATGCCGCGCTTCGCGGGAGATGAGCTGCCGCAGACGCCGCTCGGTTTTGCCCTCAGTGCAGCGGACAAGGTCGACAACATCGTCGGGACGTTCAGCCAAGGCAGGATTCCGACGGGATCGCAGGATCCCTTTGCCCTGCGCCGTCAGGCACTCGGTCTCGTCCTCATGCTGATCGAACAGAAGAGCACGATGCTCCTCTCCGATCTTGTGGACGAGGCGTGCGATCTTTATGATCTTGATGTGTCTCTGTGTCAGAAAATGCAGGTCTATGTTGCAGATTTTATCCGTCTGCGCTTGAAGAATGTGCTCACAGAGCGCGGTGTGCGCTACGATGTGCAGGAGGCAGTGCTGGAGGATGTGGACTTCGTCGCGGATGTCCCCGTGCGCGCCGCCTATGTGGAGCGCCTGCTTGCATCAGATGGTGCGGACGCGCTTGTGCAGTCCTTTGTCCGCGTGGGGAACATCGCCCGCGGCGTGACGGGCGGCGCAGTGGATCCTGCACTGTTCCAGGCAGAGGAGGAGGGCGCGCTGCTCTCTGCCTATCAGACTGCTGCGGCTGCGCGGGCAGAGGGCGAGGATACGCTTCCGGCAGAACGAGCCCTTGGCAAGGCGATCAACGCATTTTTCGATGCGGTCATGGTGATGGACAAGGATGTGCACATCAAGGAAAATCGTCTGTCGCTCTTAAAGATGATCGACGACTATCTGCTGGAGACGGCAGACTACAGCAAGATCGTGCTGAACTGACAAATTACGCTGCTGCGCAAAGGCCTTTTCATCTTTGTGCAGCAGCTTTTTTATGAGAGGATGATGGTATGCGGGTGAAGATGTGCGGCATGCAGACCTTGGCAGCGGCACGTGCGGCAGAGGCGGCGGGGGCGGACTACATCGGGTTCATCTTCGCGCAGGGCAGTCGGCGTTATGTTGCGCCGGAGACGGCACATGAGATTGCGCGGGAGATGCAGCGCGTGAAGAAGGTCGGCGTCTTTGTCGATGCACCGATGGCGGAGGTGAACCAGATTGCCGATGCCGTTGGGCTGGACTATGTGCAGCTGCACGGGCACGAGACGGCAGAGATAGCCCGCATGGCAGAGCGCCCCGTGATCAAGGCGTACCGCTATGGAGACGACTTCGATGCAGAGACAGCGAACGTCTATCCCGCGGAGATCATTCTCGTTGACAGCTATGTCAAAGGCGCGGCAGGCGGCACGGGACTGACGTTCCACTGGCAGGAAGCGGCACGGGAGATTGCGCGCGTTACGAAGCCCGTGCTGATCGCAGGCGGCATCACGGCCGCGAATGTCAGGGAGGCCGTCGAGACCTTTCATCCATTCGGCATTGATGTATCGGGAGGTCTTGAGGAGGACGGCGTGAAATCCAAGGCAAAAATCACAGCGTTTATGGCGGCGGTGTGTGCGCTTCGGTGATCCGTTTGTCCCGCACGAACACGAACGGTACAAGTGATCGTGTGCGTCCTCGCATTGACAAATGCCGCATTCTCCTCTAAGATAGACAAATACGCCGAAAGGCGCAGAATGAATCATCTGAAGGAGGTGCACAATGCGCGATATACTTGCTGAAATCGTGGCGAAGAAGCGCGGCATTGTCGCGGCGGCGAAGGAGGCCGTGCCGCTCGATGTACTGAAACGGGACCTGTCCTGTGGGACGTTCCGTATGGCGGAGCACTTCCGATGGCATGGGTGGGGGCTGATCGCTGAGTGCAAGCTGCAGTCGCCCGCCAAGGGACGGCTGACAACGGCGCACACGGTCACGGAGCTCGCCGATATCTATACGGCGGCAGGCGCAGCCGTGCTCTCCGTGCATACCGATCCGCATTTTCTTGGCAGCAACGTGGATTTTTCCGCCGTACGTGCACGTGTGGATACACCTCTCCTGCGCAAGGATTTTATCATCGATCCCTATCAGGTCTACGAGGCGCGTGCGTTGGGTGCGGATGCCGTTCTGCTGATTGTGCGCATCCTCACGCCGGAGCAGCTGAAGCAGCTGCTTTACCTGACGTGGAGTCTTGGGATGGACGCTCTTGTAGAGGTGCACGACCGCCGTGATTTGGAAACTGCACAGGAAACGCCGGCAGAATTCATCGGCATCAACAACCGCAATCTCGTGACCTTTGAGACCAGCGTGGAGACGACGCTCGCCCTCCTGCCCTACGCAGACAAGAATCGTACGCTCATCAGCGAGAGCGGCATCTTTGCCCGTACGGATGCGGAACGCGTTCGTGCGGCAGGGTGCAAAGGCGTGCTGGTCGGAGAGGGATTGGTGCGTGCGGCGGATGTCGGGGCGTTTGCAAGAGAACTGGTTGATGTTGAGACGAAGGAGCAATAATATATGAGCAAGAAGGGACGATTCGGCGACTATGGCGGGCAGTATGTGCCCGAGATTGTGATGCCGGCACTGAATGAGCTGGAAGAGGCATATCTGAAATACCGTGACGATGCGGCGTTTCAGGCGGAGTACCGCAGCTACCTCAAGGAGTATGCAGGGCGTCCGACGAATCTTTATTTTGCCGAGCGGCTGACGAAGCACTACGGCAAGGCGGACATCTATCTCAAGCGCGAGGATCTTCTTCATACGGGGGCGCATAAGATCAATAATGCGCTCGGGCAGGCACTCCTTGCACACCGCATGGGCAAGAAGCGCATTATCGCAGAGACGGGCGCGGGGCAGCATGGTGTGGCGACGGCGACGGTGGCGGCACTCTTTGGAATGGAATGCCGCATCTTCATGGGTGCACTTGACGTGGAGCGGCAGAAGCTCAACGTGTTCCGTATGCGTCTGCTCGGCGCGACGGTCGTCCCCGTATCGAGCGGTACAGGAACGCTGAAGGATGCAACGAGCGAGGCGATCCGTTACTGGGCGACAAACATCACGGATACTTACTACGTCATTGGCTCCGCTGTCGGGCCTCATCCCTATCCGATGATGGTGCGCGACTTCCAGAAGGTTATCGGTGAGGAGATTCGCGCACAGGCAGAGGCGAAATTCCACGCGAAACCCGACTATCTCGTCGCCTGCATCGGCGGCGGGAGCAACGCCATCGGTACGATCTATGATTTTCGCAATGATGCCGACGTGAAGAAGTTCTGCGTCGAGGGCGGCGGGCGCAGCGATGCAGACGGCGACAATGCCAAGACGCTCAGCGGCGGCGGTACGCCGGGCATCCTGCACGGAGCGTACAGCAACCTCCTGCAGAATGAGGACGGGCAGGTCATTGAGGCGTACAGCATCTCGGCAGGACTTGACTACCCCGGCGTTGGTCCGGAGCATTCCTACTTTAAGGACAAGGGCATCGTCACCTATGTTTCTGTGACGGACAGAGAGGCACTCGACGCATTCCAGCGTCTCTCGCGCATCGAGGGGATCATTCCCGCGCTCGAGAGTTCGCATGCACTGGCGTATCTGGAGACGCTGATGCCCAAGACCAAGGTGGGCGAGCGCGTTGTTGTCTGTCTCTCGGGACGCGGCGACAAGGACGTGCAGATGGTGGCAAAGGAGCTGGGGGAGGACATCGCATGAGCAAGCGGATGAATGACAAACTCGCAAAGCTCCGCGCCGACGGACGGACAGGGCTTTACATCTACGTGACGGCAGGCTGCCCGAGTGCGGAGGCAACCGTGGACATCGTGCGCCGTGCCGAGGAGGCGGGGGCAGATGTGATCGAACTCG